>ENA-ORXT01001144-ORXT01001144.1-marine-metagenome-genome-assembly--contig:-NODE-1144-length-37009-cov-4.632297_pt1 | contig 37009 bp, 42 predicted proteins | sample MGYA00237868_ERZ511482 | MGnify/ENA metagenome assembly ERZ511482 | reverse complement strand
TCGTCAGGGCAAAGTGGTTGATGGTGACACAGTTCACGAGTGGATGAAGAGCTGGGGAACAGATAACGAGCTTGATGCTCCAAAAATATGAATCTATCTTACTCTGCTGAAGCGATAGATGATTTAGATCGCTTACGTCAATTTATTGCTCAACATAATGAGGCTGCTGCAAATCGAATATCTTTGCACTTGGTTTCGAAGATAGAGCAGCTTGCAGATTTTCCGCAATTAGGCACAGTAATAGACCATCCTGATGCGCCTGATAGCATAAGGCAGCTGGTCATCCAGAAGTATATTGTTCGTTACTTGATCTTAACCGATTCTGTTGTGGTTTTGAGGGTCTGGCATCACCGCGAAGAGCGTAAGTAAAGGTACTTGTAAATCTAAATAAACTCGGTAGCACCCTCTGGAGCATCGCTAACGCTCAAGCAGCTTAAGCGTCGCTTTTTCATCCAAACTTAAATATTTGCTCGTTTTGTTACGTAGCTGGCGTCTAAAATAGTCCAGCGTTAAGCCTTTTTCATACTGCAAAATCACCTGCGGATGTACGTAACTGTCCCGGCAGACGGCGGGTGTGTTCCCTAACTTTTCAGCGACCGATTTCACGCACTTCAAAATATTACTTTTGTTAATATCACTATCTTCAATCGGGCCGAGTTCATTAAGCGCCATGGCCATGAGTACCGTGCCACCCCACGTTCGAAAGTCTTTCGCGCTAAAGTCTTCCCCCATAATGTCTGAAAGGTAGTCGTTAAGGTCGCTTGGCGTCAGCTTTTTGCGTGAGCCGTCTGGCAGAGTGATGTCAAAAAGATCGTAGCCCGTCATTTTCTCAAGCTCGATCAACACATCCCTGACCGCCTCATCTTTGATCACCCGGTGCTGTTCTTTGTTTGATTTTCCGGTGTAGTCAAACGCTATGCTACCGCTCTTAATGTCCATGTGGCGGGTGCGCAGGGTGGTGAGGCCGTAGGTGTCATTCATTTGCGTATAGTGAGGGTTGCCCGGGCGAAAGAACGCCTCATCGAGCATTCTCGCCATACTGGCAAGCACGGTTTTTTCATCGATGGGTCTAATATTTAAGTGCTGGCCCGAGACTCTGCGCATGGTTTCAAGCTGCTCACCAAACCGTAATATGCGCTGAAATTTTTGCTCGCTAGCGGCCTCTGACCACGTTTTATTGTAGACGTACTGCTTTCTGTTTTTAGCATCCCGGCCGATGGCGTGTATTTTTGCATTGCGATCCAGGTCGATTTCTACCTCTGTCCAGGCGGGCGGTATGATCAGCTTTTTCACCCATTCACGCAGGCGTTTGTTTTTAACGGTTTTGCCACTGGCATAGCGATAGGTGAAATGTTTACCTCGGGGGACTCTGTATATTTTTCCTGCCATTTTATCTCGACCTACTACTTTTGGGGAACGGTAAGTAAATAATAATCATCTTAGAGCGAATGGGGAGTTTTCAGCTCAGTTCAACTCTAGTATAAACTATCAGCATCCACTACGATGCCTCTCTAATAACAATAGCAAATGGAATGAATCATGCGAAATGCCGTTGCTGCAATTTTCACTCACGATAAAGCAATCTTTAGCATTACCCGACAGATTTACCTCAGGGCTTTTCCGGGTTACACCGCGTTTCCGGGCGGAAAAGTCGATGAGGGTGACGAAGCTTTTGCGATTGATCACCCATTGATGGCGGAGTTTCCAAGCGTAGAAATTGGTGCCTTGGCGCGTGAAGTAAAAGAAGAACTTGGCTTTGATTTATCGGCCGCCTGTTTTAGTGGCGTGGTAAAGCAGGTGACTAAGTTCGGTACTGCACTGACACCTGCGACTCAAGCAATTCGCTTTAACGCGCATTTTTATAAAATTGAGCTATCAAAAAAGCCTGAATTTGTCCCCGATGAGGGAGAAGTCCTTGATTGCGCCTGGATGCTGGCAACAGAATTTTGGGAAAAATATACCAGTGGTGAAGCCTTAATGGTCAAGCCAACGATGCTAACGGCAAAGCGGCTAGCGGCGGATATAAGCTTGGCATCTATAGATCCTTTTAACGAAGTGCCTGAAATAAGCACCATTCCTATACTTGAGCACCTCTGTGGTCTTTATCACATTGCGGTGCCTTCTAACACGATACCGCCTGCGGTCACAACTAACTCACTATTGATTGGTGATGAGGGCGCTTTTCGGGTGCTCACGGATCCCTCACCTGCCTCTGAGGCGGTGCTTCAACAGCTTATCAATACGCTTAAGCAGCGCATGCCTGATGCGATTTTGTTAACGCATCATCACCCCGATCATCATGAGCATGCGCCTCAACTCGCCCGTTTTCTTAAAATGCCGATTCTCTGTACTGCAATCACTGAACGACGCATCAAACAGCGTTGGGGGGAGAATTATTTTGCGGGCATTGAGGTTCGTCACATTCAGCAAAATGAGGTGATCACGCAGTGGTTGGGGCACGATGTTATCTGCCATGAGCTACCGGGGCATGATGATGGCATGGTGGGGCTTGCACCTGAAAACATGGCGTGGTTCTACGTGGCTGATTTGGTAGAAGCAGGAACAACCGTCGTAATTCCTGAAGGTGAGGGGGATATGGCGGTTTACTTTGCGAGTCTTGAAAGGATTATAGCAATGAAGCCAAGGGTTATTATTCCTTCACATGGTTTACCTAGTGGTGGCACCTACCTCATAGAAAAGACCCTGAAACATCGACAGGCGCGTGAGCAACAAATTGGCGATGCTTATGAGAAAGGTTTAAGGGGCAGCGAGTTGACCGCTAAGTTATACCCTGACCTAAACCCTGTTTTAATCCCTTATGCTGAGCAAAACATTCGTCAACACTTACGCAAGCTTGGTCACTTGGGCGCTTTTTCTGGTTAAGAAAAGAGATGCGGACAAGTGATTAACACGCTTCAACTGAGCTAAGCCGTGGGCGCTCATTTTCTTCAAACCAGAACTCATCACAGTTATTGCCTTTGCCCGCACGGTCCACACAAATAAAGCGCATCGCAGCAAAGGGGGTTAATAAAACATGGTGCCAAGTACCGCGGTGATAGTTAATACCTTGTCGACCGTTAGTGATGAACGCGCGCATTTTAGAGAGATCAACTTTTTCAGTAGGCGGTGCGACCACCACCAAAAATGGTGTTTCATCCAAAGGAATAAAAGCTTGGCTGCCCAGTGCATGTCTCTCAACAAATGTTACAGACTCAGGCATTTCAAACAATTTGGCTTCAATAACACTAATAATTCCTTGTGCTTCTTCACCCGTTACATCGACTTTGGCAACCGCATGAAAGCGCTGGGCCATGCCTGCATTCATTGGCACTGAGTCGCGCCCTGCTGACTCGATGACATCGCCATAAGGTGCAAAATCATCTTGTGTGAGTGGTTCGACTTTTAGGGTAATTTGTGACATTTTATTTACTCATTATCGGTTAAATATTTACTCACGTTATCTTATAAGATACCACGGTGAGCGGCGCCCGGATTGTTGTGCTTTGGTGTCTGCTTTTTTTCTAAACAGGTCTAACAGAGCATACTGAGCGTTATCCAGCCATTTTAACGGCACTCCGGGAAACGGGATAAAGGGGTTAGTTCGACTGTCACCGTAGATAGATAGCCGCGTGCTTTTATCTGACTCTGTGCGTTTGTGTATTCCAAATGTGTTAGCGATGACCAAGGTATTGGGGGGCACCAAAAAAGGCATTGGCTCTGGTAGATCGAGCGCGTCAATGTCGCTGGTGCTGTAACGCATGGAGCCGCGCTGTGCGTATCGATTGGTCTGATCTTTACCCAATACACTTTTTTGGTATTCGACTTTCAAACGGGCCAAGCTGAGTCGGTTTGAGGTAGGTATAAAGGTAAAGGGTCCATTCGCAGTGGTGACTTCATCGATAAAAAACCAGCACTTCATGGTTGGGTGAAATGTATCGGTGTGAAATTTTTTCTGAGGGTCTGCTTCCCCTTCAGCATAATGATTTTTGACGTTTTCGATATAGAAAAAAGGCGCTCTAAAGTTACCGGCGGTAAACTGACATAGCTTAACTAAAGAGGTTGATTTAAGAAATGCATCAATCGCTGGTGTCGATTGGCGCGCTTCAGGTGACATGACTGCCCGTTGAGTTAGCGTATTGCCCTGTCGTCCCTCGCGAGTTTCTCCCTGATAATTTTTCGCCTCATGTTTTAGCCGTTGGAACAGTTCATCGTCGAGAAATTGTGTTTTAAGTACATAGCCATTTTTACGAAAGAACTGCCTATCTTTAGAAGATACCCCAAAGCTAAGTAGCCATACCCTAAAACCCATCACCCCATGCGAGACGATAATCCTTAACACATGTAGTCCCATCCGGTTTAAAAGACGATTACCAATGACGGGGTTTTGATTAAACGATTTGGCTGTGCTCAGCAGTTGCAGTAGCCAGACCGGCATCATTATGGTTTTTTTAACTAGCTGAGTGGCTTTCATGGTCTACGCAAATTTCATAATGGCTTGTGGTTATCTTAGCGTAACTCATCGTGTTTGAATATTGATAAGCTGAGATACGCATCGTATGCCAGGCGACGGGCTAGCGGTCTGTAGTAAAAAGTTTGCCCGGATTCATTATACCATTTGGGTCAAACATCGCTTTTAGTGCACGCATATAGGCTATCTCAGATTCAGAGCGTGAATAACTTAGATAATCACGTTTTAATAAACCAACGCCGTGTTCAGCTGAAATACTGCCGTTGAACGCTTTTACCAGCTGAAACACGTGCGGATTAACCTCGTTGCAGATTGCAAAGAACACCGCCGTGTCCATATCAGCAGGCTTTAAAATATTCAAATGCAAATTACCATCGCCTATGTGCCCATACCAAAGGACGTCAAAGTCAGGGTAATGTTCGTCCACTAACGCATCTAATGCTGCTAAGAAGGGTGGGATGTCGGAGACCTTAACCGCCAAATCATTTTTGTAAGGTGTGAACTGCGAAATTGATTCGGAGATATCCTCACGCAGGCGCCACAAATTGCGTGCCTGCTGTTCGCTCTGGCTCATTACGCCATCGATAACCCATCCCTCATTAAGGCAGTGTTCAAAGGTACTGAGCATCCGGTTTTCGGTGGCCTCAGCGTCATTTTCAAACTCGACTAAAAGGTAGTAGGGGGCGTCGGTTTCAAACGGTTTTGGGACACCTTTATGCGCGTGTACAATACGCACCGATCCTGCTGAAAACAGCTCCAAGGCCGTTGGATCAACGGCATTCCTAAAGGCTTGAAACGTTTTCATAATCGACGCAATATCGCTAATGCCTAATACCATCACCGTCAGGTTATTGGGCATTTTTGTCAGCTGCATTGTCGCTTGTGTGATAAACCCTAAAGTGCCTTCAGAGCCTATAAAAGCCTGTCGAAAATCATAGCCTGTGGCATTTTTCAATAAGCCGTGGTTTAAGTTAAGCAGATCGCCTGATCCTGTGACAACGGTCAAACCTGTCACCCAATTGCGTGTTAGGCCGTAACGCACCACTTTAATGCCGCCTGCATTGGTCGCGATATTACCACCCACGTGGCTTGAGCCTGAGGAGGCAAAATCTACGGGGTAGTAAAGGTGTTGCTCTTTGGCGAACTGCTGCAGTTGCTGTGTAATGACACCTGCTTGGCAAAGCACACTGCGATCAATGGGATTGAAGTCTACAATGTGATTCATTTTTTCAAATGAGACAACCACTTCACGATTAGCCGCGATTGCACCACCGCTCAAGCCCGTCCGGCCACCAGAGGGTACTAACGAAAAAAGTTGCTGATTTGCTAGCTTTACAAGCGCTTGAACTTGCTCAGTAGATTCTGGAAATACGATGGCGACTGGGTCTGGGGTAGCGGCGTTTGACCAGTCTTTTCCATAGCGGGTCAACGAGTCGGTATCGACTCGCACTTGATGGCTGTCAAAAATGTTTAGTAAGTGGCTAGTGATTTGCATTGTTGATATCCCAGATCTCTCTTAGGCAACGTTGCCGTGTAGTGGCTTTTTGAATAACCACTGCACGGCAACAAATAAACCCCATTCACACGGTAGTTAATCGCTTAGGCCGCATCAACCGTTCGCTGGTTTTGCACACCAAGGCCTTCAATACCTAACTCCATTGTGTCGCCGGCTTTTAAGTAAAACGGTTCAGGTTTTTGACCTAGGCCAACACCCGGTGGAGTCCCTGTGGAAATGATATCGCCAGGTTGTAAGCTCATAAATTGGGATAAATAAGCAACTACGTGCGCAACGCCATAGACCATGGTTTCAGTAGTACCGTCTTGGTAGCGGTTACCGTTAACCTCAAGGTACATCGGCAATGCCTGTGGGTCAGGAATTTCGTCTCGTGTGACTAGCCAAGGGCCGATAGGACCAAAGGTGTCCGCTGATTTGCCTTTTACCCATTGACCTGAGCGTTGCGTTTGAAAGTCACGTTCTGAGACATCGTTAATCACGCAATAGCCTGCAACATAATCCAATGCATCGGCTTCATCGATGTATTTAGCCTGCTTGCCAATGACCACGCCTAACTCTACTTCCCAGTCTGTTTTAGTAGACGTTCTAGGGATCTCAATATCATCGTTCGGGCCGCAAATGGCCGAAGTGGCTTTAAAGAAAATCACCGGCTCTGGTGGCACTTCAAGCCCAGCTTCAGCAGCGTGATCTGAGTAGTTCAAACCAATGCAAATAAATTTACCAACATTGGCCACACAAGGGCCAATACGCGGATTACCATCAACCAGCGGAAGCTTTTCCTGTTCTAATGTTGATAGGCCTCGTAGCGTTTCATCGCCTAAGTTGTCGTTAGAGAGGTCGCTAATGTGCTCTGATAGATCTCTAATATTACCGTCGCTGTCCAGTAGCCCTGGTTTTTCTTGCCCCGCGTCACCGTAACGTAATAGCTTCATAGTTTGCATCCTTTTGTCATTATAGAGAGTGTTAAAGCGCCCATCCGCCATCAATGATATGGGCTTGTCCTGTTGTAAATGCGCTCTCGTCACTTCCTAAGTACACGGCCAATGCGGCCATTTCCTCAGCTGTACCGATTCGTCCCATCGGTTGACGGGCAATAAACGCTGCAAGCGCAGATTCATAGTCTCCGGTATCGCGAAGTCGTTGGTGCATTGACGGGCTTTCAACCGTGGCAGGGCAAATTGCGTTACAGCGTATATTTTCAGTGATGAAATCAGCGGCAATCGATTTGGTGATACCGATAACTGCAGCTTTGCTGGCAGTGTAGGCAAAACGATTAGGCACGCCTTTGATGGAGGAGGCGGCTGATGACATATTAATAATTGAGCCTTTACCCTGAGCGCGCATACCCGGAATGAACAGGCGTGCTAAGCGGTACATGGCTTTACAATTAAGGGTAAATGAAAAGTCCCAAGCCTCCTCATCACATTCGAGAATTGTTCCAGAGTGAACAAAGCCTGCACAATTAAATAAGATATCAATCGCGCCGGTGTCTTTAACAACAGCTTCAACAGCAGCCTTGTCAGTAACATCTAGCATGACGGCCTTGACCCCTTCGATTGCAGCCAGCTCGTCCAACAATTGTTGGTTAATATCGCACGCTATCACCTCGGCACCTTCTCGAATGTAAGCCTCAACTGTGGCCCTGCCAATGCCTTGTCCCGCAGCGGTTATAAATGCTTTTTTGCCTTGAAGGCGTCTTGAGTCAGTCATAGTCTAATCCAGATTTTAGGCTCTCATAATCTAAGAGGTGTTTTGTTAATAGGTGAAAATTTTTACATGTCAGCATGATATGTAAGTTAATATATCAGCGTTTTATAGGGAACCAAAGCGCTATGAGTTGTTCTAAGTAAGTCCATCCACACGTTAACCAGTATAGACTGTAAAAAAAGTAATAGATGGGCGCGCAAATAGTCAGCACTTTGGTAGTATATAAGAATAAGCCAAACTACTTAATATGGGCGCACTTTGGCTAGGAAATATCATGATTGCGCCGTCATAACATGAATATAAAGCGGGTCCAAAAAAAACTTCAAATTGTTCGTGATATTCGGTGAGATTAGGTTACAAATACTTGGTTTTAATGTAGTTTGTCGTAATTGTTTTATTGTGACTGATTCATTTGTTTGAAATATGCCGAAATTGCCCAGCATTTTCTTGGCACTTTACTAAACTATTGTTGTGCGACTAAAGCGGACTTTTCAGTAAGTGCGTTTATGTTGAAATATATGAGAGATTTCTGGGGAAATCATTAGATGAGCCAAACTACGACACGATCTGGCAGTATAAGGAAAAAGCGCTCGCCAAACACACCGCCTACTGGCCCAGCAAGATTTTTAGATGGTAAGTCTAATATTACCATTGCGGACCACGTTTATAATCAACTTCATCGCAGTATAGTGAACCTTGACCTGAAGCCGGGTTCGCCAATTTCTGAGCAAGAAATAGCGCAGGCAGAAGGGGTGAGTAGAACACCTGTTCGCGAAGCCATATTGAGATTGTCTAAAGAATGCTTAGTAGAGGTCGTCCCAAAATCAGGCACCTATGTTGGACGAATCCCGTTAGCTTCACTGCCTGAAGCACTTATTGCTAAAAGCGCTTTGGAGCAGGTGACTATTGACGCGGCGGCCAAGCGTGCCACGCCTAGTCAAATTATGAAGTTAAAAGCGTCGCTTGAAGAGCAGCGTGAAGCGGCGGCCGATAACGACTATCAATATTTTCATGAAGCTGACGAGGCCTTTCATGAGTTGATCGCTAGCATCGCAGGTTACGCCAGCATCTGGGGTATGATTAAGCACCTAAAGGTTCAAATCGATCGCACCCGTCGTCTGATTTTACAAGACGCAGGTGTTATGGAAATGACTCTGGAAGAGCATGCGTTGATTGTTGAGGCGATAGAGACTAAAAAGCCTGCGATTGCTGCGAGCCGCATGAATGAGCACATGGAGTGTGTTGAGAAAAAGATCGTTGAAGAATGGAAGAAATTCCCAGAGTACTTCATTCAGGACTAGTGATTACATCATCAGGGATTGATGTTTAGCTTAAGCTAGCCTCTTTAGATATAGCACTTATAACCATAGCTTACTTAAGGTAAGCTACATCGCCTGCGGATGATTAATCCTGATGCTAGTGGTGCTTTATGCAAAACCCTACAACGACCCAGCTAGTGATTGTCGATGATGATTACGATCTTCGTGATTCACTCAAATCCTATTTTGCTCCGCCTGACTTTGAGGTGATTTGCTTTAGTTCAGGTGAAGCTTTACTGGAGCAACTGCCCAACTGTTTTGACGGTGTTATCGTTTGTGATTTGAAGATGCCACGCATGAACGGCCTGCAAGTGCTGGAAGCTTTACAGCAAATTCCTGATTCGCCTCCGACTATTTTGATGACTGCTTTTGGCGATGTGCCGATTGCTGTGCAAGCAATGAGCTTGGGTGCTTACGATTTTATTGAAAAGCCTTTTGATCCAGCAGTTATGAAGAATAAGGTTCTACAGGCGGCCAAATTACGCCGAACTCAACGTCAACAGCAGTCATTTGATGAAAAGATAAAATTGCGTGAATATGTAGACAACTTTGAAAAATCATTACTAGAGCAAGGTTTAAGGGAGTGTTCGGGTCATATTGGCAAAGTGTGTGACTTGCTAGGCATCCCGAGGCGTACCTTAAATGAAAAGCTACTTAAGCATGGAATCACTCGCCAGAATTTCTTAAAGTAAGTGCAAAAACAGGTGACTAACTTACTAAATAGACAAACGTTCAAAGGATTTAGGCCGCTACACTGGGTGTTATTGGCTTTGTTGGTCTTTGCGCTGGTCTTAGGCCATTTGTTGGTTCGTGAGCATTATTTACAGCTTCAATCATTGAAGCTTAATGAACGCGTTGAGGTGTATCGAAGTGCGCTCTACGCCTCGTTAAGTCGGCATGATTACCTGCCTTACGTGCTGAGTGAAAATGATGTGCTATTTGATAGGGCATACCAAGACCCCAACAGCGCCAGTAAAACGTTAGAATCTATTCGCAGCGCCTCTCAAGCAGATGTTGTGTTTATTTTAAGGCCGGACGGTCAAACGATTGCATCAAGCAATTGGCAGGATGAAGCAAATAGCTTCGTTGGGGAGAACTATAGTTTTCGGCCTTATTTTACGCAGGCGATGCAGTCAGGAAGCGGGGCTTTTTTTGGGATTGGCGCAACGACGAGTATTCCTGGCTATTTTGTTTCTTCACGCTACCCTAAAACAGGTACGGTCAAAGCAATCAGCGTCGTTAAGGTTAACTCTTCATCTCTAGATAAAAACTGGCAAGCCGGTGAAGAGGCGTTATTTGTTGCTGATAAAAATGGGGTCATCGTACTGAGTAGCAACGCAAACTGGCGCTATACAACTCTTAGCCCCTTAAGCAAAAGCTTGCGCGCAGCTATAAAATCACAGCAGCAGTTTGGTCGCGAGGTGTTACCCGCACTTGCGCGCAACGTCTCTAAAAGCCATGAGCCCTTGGTTACTATGCAAGGAACGCGCTACTTAGAAACGATTGCGGATGTCGGTAAAATGGACTGGAAGATTCATTACCTTGCCCCCTATGCCCTCGTTCAAAGCCAGCTAATGTCCTTTTGGTCTAAAGCGATTATCTTGGCGTTGGTCAGCTTAGCGTTACTCCTACTCACCCGAATGATCAATGCACGAAAAGCACTGCGCGATTCATTGGGTGAATCGATAAAACTGCGTAAGCTGAATCAATCATTGGAAAGTGAAATCATTGAGCGCAAGCAAGTGGAGGCGGCGCTGCGCAAAGCGGAGGTTGACTTACGTCGCACTAGCAAACTCACTGCAATGGGTCAGCTTTCGGCATCTATTACCCATGAGTTGGGCCAACCGCTATCGGCTATGCGCACTTATATTGCAAGCATGGGCCAAAGTACTGATGCGGATGTGCAGCGTAAAACTTTAGGTAAATTAACGGCGCTGGTCGAGCGGATGATCTCAATAACGCAGCAGCTGCGGTATTTTGCCCGAAGTGGCGATAAAGAAATTCGCCGTATTAATTTGCGAGATACTATTGAAGGCGCGCTCGATATTACTCAGCCAGCAATTCAAGATAACGGTGTGGCGCTTCGGCTAGAGCAGCCTAGTCAGCCATTGCACGTCATGGCCGGCAGCGTGCGCCTAGAACAAGTGTTAGTGAATCTGATTCGTAACGCGATCGATGCCATGCGCGATAATGCAGCAGATACGCCTCGTCAGTTGACGATTGTGTTAGCACAGACAGATCAGCAGGCTATTTTGACGGTTGAGGATACGGGCTCAGGGTTGTCAGAGGAGGCGATTAAGTTACTGTACGAGCCCTTTTTCAGCACGAAGCCCTCTGGGATTGGCATGGGGTTAGGGTTGGCCATTTCAACGAATATTATTGCAGAGTTGGATGGCACAATACGTGCTGAAAACCGAGCGGAAGGTGGGGCTCGGTTCGTCGTGACATTGAATCGGCAGAAATCCGCCTAACGCTAGTGTAAAGATCTTTGTTACTCTTTGCCTCGAACACATTTATTAATGTTGGAGGAAAGCATGAAAAAGAATCTTACGGCGCTGCTTGTTAGCGCGGCATTGACGGTCTCAGTGAGCGTAGCAAACGCTGATAATAAAGATTACGTCTTAAATACAGCCTCTACGGGCGGTACTTATCACCCTGTTGGCACCGCAATCTCTACGCTGTCTAAAATTAAATTACTGCCTAAAGAAAAATTTAGCCTAACCGCTGTCAACTCAGCAGGTTCAGGGGCTAATGTGCAGGCCATGAGTGCTGGCACCGCTGATTTTGCTATTTTACAGGGTCTGTACGGCTCCTACGCTGCGACAGGTACCGGTCCAGTCACGGCGAAGCAAGACAACATGCGTTCTATCAGCATGCTATGGCAAAATGTTGAGCAGTTTGTTATTGCCAATGAGTATGCCAAGACTGGCACAATGGCTGACATGCTTGAACTAAAAGGCAAGACGGTTGGCATGGGCAAGCAAAACTCAGGAACGCTGGGGTCTAACAAGGTTCTAATGTCAGGCCTGGATTTGGATATCGAAAAAGACTTTAAGCTGATGTACGCAGGCTACGGTCCAACGGCTGATGCGATGGCGAACGGCCAATCTATGGGGGCGGGTATTCCTTCAGGTCCACCAACAGGGGCTATCACTAAGTTAATGGCGTCTAACCAAGGTAAGTTTACTATCTTGGATGTAACCGCTGAGCAAGCAGAGAAGATGAATAGTGGCCGCAACCTGTGGACGCCCTATACTATCGCTGCGGGTACGTACCCTGGCCAAGAAAAAGACATCAACACCATTGCGCAGCCTAATTTCTTAGCCGTTAACGCCGACGTTGACGAAGAGCATGTGTATCTGCTGACTAAGACTATTTATGAAAACCTACCGTTTCTACAGGCGATTCATAAAGCAACAAAAGCGATGGATGTGAAAAAAGCGATGGGTGGACTACCTGTGCCTTTACACCCTGGTGCAGCGCGATACTACAAAGAAGTTGGATTGGATGTTCCAGAGCGCTTGATGGCAAAATAAGTGCAATTAGAGTTTGCTAAATATCGCAAGCTCAATGCTTCATCGTAAACAAAAGGCGGTTGACCCAGAGCATTGTGTCGCCGCCTTTTTGTTGGTGATCTCTTTTTTATTCAATAATGGCCGATACCATGACCTTAGCGACCAGTGATAACGATGTTCTAGCCAGCCACAATATTCGCGATGAATGGCTGATGCTAGAAGGGCAAAAAAAATCCCCTCTACAGTGGGCCATTGCCGCCTTTGCGGTCGTCTTTGGACTTTGGCATATATTGACCAATCTCTATCTCAATGAGCCAGGTTTGTGGCAAAACGCCATTCATTTTGCAGGCTTTGCTTTTTTAGCGTCCACTATTTATAGTGCGTTTGGTCACAGTACAAAAAAGCCATGGGCCATTAAACTCGACATTATTTATGGCTTACTGGTGGCCGCCGCCGCACTGTGGGTAGCCTCGTCTGAGTCTAGAATTTATGAAACGACCTTAGCCGTTACTGGGCAGGCGTGGCAGTTCACTATTGTTGATTGGGCCGCGGGTGGGTTGTTATTGTTTGCGGCACTGGATTTATCACGTCGCGTGTCAGGTTGGGTCATCCCGATTTTAATTATGTTGTCGTTAGCCTACATCTTGTTTTTAGGTGAGAATCTCCCCGGCGTATTTCGTACCGCAAGTTTGCCGGTTAATGACGTAATGTTCCGATCATTGTTTAATGATGAGGGCATGTTTGGCATTTTAGCCACGATCTCATCCACTAACATCACGCTGTTTATGATTTTTGGTGGGTTTCTTGTCGTGTCGGGTGCGAGTGACTTTGTTATTGAAAGCTCCAAACTAGTGGCTGGCCGAGTACGCGGTGGAGCGGCGTTTGTGGCAGTGCTTTCTTCTGCATTAACCGGCACCATTAGCGGCTCTGCTATTGCAAATACCGCCTCTACCGGTGTTATCACCATTCCTTTGATGAAATCAAATGGCTTTCGTGGAAAGTTTGCCGGTGGCGTTGAGGCGGCAGCTTCCACTGGTGGTCAGCTTATGCCACCGATTATGGGGGCAGGGGCGTTTGTTATGGCAAGCTACACGTCCATTCCCTATTCGACTATTGTGGCCGTTTCTATTGTTCCTGCCTTTTTGTACTTTTTGTCAGTGGCCTTTATTGTGCGCATTGAAGCGGTTAAATACAACGTGGGCGACGATCAAGACTTAAGCATTGATAAAGGTAAGATTATCTCTGGGGGTATGACGTTCATCATCCCGCTAACCGTTATGATCTGGCTACTAATGAGTGGGGTGACGCCAAGCTACGCCGCGTCGTGGGCGATTGCGACATTAATTGCGGTGTCGTGGTTAATGGCACTAATCGCCAAAGTAATGAATCGCGATGACTTTGCACCGACCTTTATGGGGCCTGCAAAAATCTCCGAAGCATTAATGTTTGGTATGCGCGCCTCTATTTTGACCGGAATTTTGCTGGTCGCCATTGGTATTATGAACAACGCCATCGTCACCTCAGGTATCGGCAATGCTTTTTCTTTAATGATTGCGCAATGGTCACAAGGCTCGGTTGTTATTGCCATTGTGCTTATCGGTTTGGCATCGCTAGTGCTCGGCATGGGTCTTCCCGTCACGGCGGCTTACATCATCTTGGCGATACTCAGTGCACCTGCTTTGGCTGGAATATTGGCCGATGGCATTATCGTTGAAAAATTAATGGCAGGTTTAAGCGACCCATCACAGTCAGCAATGTTTATGCTGGTAGACAGTCCGCACGTGGCTAAAATTGCCATTGGGATGACCAAGGTTGAGGCGCAGGCACTAATGTCAGCCATGCCATTTGAGATAGCGACCACCTTAAGGCCGATGTTGGTGGATGCAGAAACACTGACGACATTCTTACTAATCGCTCACCTCATCGTGTTTTGGTTAAGTCAAGACAGCAATGTGACGCCGCCTGTTTGTTTAGCGGCCTTCACGGCAGCCGGTATTGCTAAATCAAAACCTATGGCGACAGGTTTTCAAGCTTGGAAGATCGCTAAAGGCTTATACATCGTGCCGTTAATGTTTGCCTATACCCCATTGATTAGTGGTAGCTGGGTAGAGATTTGCCAGATCGGTTTCTTTGCACTGTTTGGTATTTATGCCATTAATGCGCTTATTCAATACTATGCTGAAGGGCCGTTGAAACTTTGGCATCTACCGGTGCTTATCTTGGGTATTGTAGGCGCATTTTGGCCGTTGGACTGGATTGCAAATCTTATCGGTGCGGGTCTGGTGGTTTGTGTCATCGTGACAACTCATAAGGCACGCGCGCAAACATGACAACTATCGAAGGCAAAAATGTTTGCTCCAGTGGTAGCACTCAGTCAATATAAACTGATGGTATATAAAAAAGCCGCAGCCTGCTAATAGCAGGCTGCGGTCCGTTAAATGCGAGGCAAAAATAAAGTGCTTATTGGGGGCAGGGCGATAGCAGAACAGTTGCGTTACTGCTGGCGTTAAAACTTGCAACCTTAGGCTTCATTTCGCCTACTTTAACCGTTACCGTGCCACCTTCAATTTCTGATCCTGCGACGCGAATCATACCGAGTGCACTGACGGGTAAGGTGTCATCGACATCAATGGTAAAACTAGCACGGCCACCTGGGTCAAGTGACTCGATCGATAGAGACATTTTTGAATCACCGTCATTGACTTGACTGTTAGGGGCGAGTTTCAATTTACCCTCAGTGACCTCAAAAGGCTGAAAGACCTCTACTCCCGCGCCCGCAGCCGTGATGTCAAAAATTAATTTGCCTTGGCTTTTTGAAAGGTCAAGATCAATGGTAACGTCTTTAAGGGTGCAACTACCCTGATTGCTAATCGTAAAGCGGTCTTTGGGTGCGCCTTCTGAAAAGCGAACGTCGATGTTTGCATGGGCTGCGGTAGTTAAAAATAGGGCCAGTCCACAGGAGTAAGCTAAGATTGTCTGTGTCATAAGTAGTGGTCTCTTTTATCATTGAATAGATGAGCATATATCGCTAAATGATGGTTACTGATGCTTCCATAGTTCAAATTTCTCCCAAACCTTAGAGGCCTTGGGGTGTCCTCTATCATAAGCCCGTTTAATCCAAATGGCACACTGACGCTTGCTTAAGATCACTGATTTACCATTGCAATAAGAGATCCCTAGAAAATACTGAGACTCGCGGTCTCCCTTCATCGCAGACTGCCTTATAAAATCCAAACCGCGCTGCTCATCTTTTAAAACGCCGCGCCCAAGATAATGCGCAAGGCCTAGGTAGTGAAGTGCACCACGGTGCCCTTGCTTTGCAGCCCTTTGATACCAGTAGACAGATTTTTTATAATCTTTTGTAACGCCTAAGCCTGACCGGTAGCTATTGGCCAAATTGAACTGTGCAAATCGATAGTTTCGCTTTGCTGAGGCGTGAAACCACTCGGCTGCTTTTCTACGGTCTTTTAAAACCCCTTCGCCCTTGCCATGCATGAGCCCCATATAAAACTGCGCGCGTGGTTCGTTCTTTTTAGCAAGAGGAGCGAACATTCGTAGTGCTTGTTTGAAGTTGCCTTGTTTATAAACGGCGACGGCCGCTTCGACCGCTTTTTTCTTGTTTTCTTTGCCCTCTTGAAGTTGCTCTAGTAATTCACCAAAGAAGTTATTGTTTGCCGTTTTAGCGCCTTTATTACACTGCTGTCCAACACGAATAAAGCCAGATTTGCAGACCCAGCCTTGCCCCCTGACTACTGCATTGGGGGGTATGAAAATCTTGTTACATTGTTGAGCTTGGCGTTTGAAGCCTGCGTTGCACGCCCAGCCGTTTGCCGTTGCCTGTGCGTTGGGGGGAACTGCATACGCGCTTGTTGCGATAAACGACACGACAAAAATTATTAAGCATTTAAGTTTAACCATAGTATCGACCTCCAAATTTAAGGATAAAGCGATTGTTACCGTAATATGCCCACTATGTGCCTGAAATTGCTTCAAGCACAAGGTGGGGCAGTGCTAAGATGAACGGGTAATGTCCATTTCAACTATCTGTCACAGTACATAAACTCAGGTCGGTATATTGTAAATTCTAGGTAAAACTTATAACTGGGTTAGACTAAGCTGATTACCCATCCCAACACTTTAAAGATCATCCAGATAGTTAGGAGGAACACAAAAAACAGTACCACCAAAAAGCCAATTACTGAGGCGGCGCTACGTTCAGCCGTCTCTTTCGGGTCTTCAAGGTACTTTTTCATCAGCTTGACGTTGCGTCGGTTGGATTTGAATATAAAATCAAAAATGTCGCCAAAAAATGGAATCACTCCCACGACACCTTCAATAATCATGTTCATTACCATCTGGCCAATCACAAAAATTGGCAGGCCCATGATCAATGCTTTAACGATAATGTAGCCCGAAAGTAGGCTGGCAAAGACATCCCCGATACCGGGCACTAAACCGATGATGCCATCCAAACCAATCGTACGATTAGTTCCCGGGATTTTGATGGAACTGTCGAGCAGCCAAGCAAGCTTATCTAAGCTTTTTAGTTTTTTCTGGTTTTCTAAATGCTGAGCTAAGTTATTGGATTTGGGCATTTTTCTCTCGAATTTGTCGCTTATGAAACGCGTTATTTATTAACAGGCATGCCACTAACAAGCTTTAGATTGTTCAGCGTACCGTCTCTTTTCGGGTCGTTAGCGGCAAGCTTATCGACGTTTACGTATTGACCTAATATTGGAGGGATGTCCTTATACTTTTTAACAATACAAACGTCTTCGATTTGTTTGTCTTTCGTTGTGGTTACTCTAGAAAGCACCGCATCTAGTCCAGCGCTATGGGCTTTAAAAGTGTAAGAGTACGGGCCGTAATTACTCACAAAATGATACGTGCCATGTTCTATCTTACCCGTGTTGGTGAAAACCACCTTCGGCCTAAAGCTCTGTTTATTGCCAGCCGTTCCACACACGATGCCGTGTACGTAAAGATCCTTTTTGGTGTCAATATTCACATTATTAGCAGCAGATGCACCACCGCTCAGTGTCATTAGTAGTATCAGTAGGGGATATTTTTTCATACTCTTCTCGATTGTTAACTAGGGAGGTCTATCTAATACTAGGCATTCATCTACTTAAAATCTATGGTTAACCCAATAGGCGGTATAAAAACGCCATAAGATGCTTGAAATCCCTTAGGGCCATTTCATCATAAATGAAAATGGCCCTAAGGTCATCACACTGACATTACTCAGGGCAGGGTAGCCCTAATGCTAGCCACTGCTCAAGCATTGCCACAGTCTCATCTGCAGAGAAAGGCGCAGGCTCGCGGCCAACACCGGGCTTCCAGCCCCACGCAACCAACGGGTCATGACCTATATGATCGGCGAAAGATTTAATATCGCGTCCACCCGTTTTAGTAGGGTCTTTCACAATGGCGCACAGCTCTTTTGATGACTTTTCCCACCAAACCATCTCAACCGGTGCTAACTTCCACTCTTTAACCCCGGGAGGGCCATGTGGCAGGTCAGAGTTGGTTTCAGCGTGACAGGTTGAACACATTTGCTGTCCGGGCATGCCCATACGGGTTTCGGTGGCCTGTACGTTCATTCCATGCAGACGGGTTTTGCCGTAGCTTTTGCCCGACCAACGAGGGCGGTCATCAGCAACGTGACAGTTTGCACAGCGTGGGTGAGATAGCACTTGGTATATATTGCCCCAAACTTCAACGCCTTTGACTTTGTCTTCTTCATTTTTTGGGGCAAGCGATGCTTGATCGGCTTTGACCATAGCCTGTGCTGCTTCAGTCGTCGGTTGCGCCGTTTCGCCTGTTTCAGGTTTTGCTGTTGACTCTGCAAAAGCAAATGAGGCAACTAGTACAAGTGCCCCAGCCGCTGCGCTCATTAATAATGATAGTTTACATTTCATAGTGGCTTTTCCTTAGATGAAGTCAACGTGCTTGTTCATCGGTAACTCTCTAATTCGCTTACCGGTTAATGCAAAAATTGCATTGGCCAAAGCGGGAATCGACGGAGGCGTTCCAGGTTCACCAACGCCTGTAATCTTGGGATTGTTTTCTAAAATGGCGACTTCAATCTCCGGTGCCTGATGAATACGCATCGCTGGGGAGTCGTGGTAATTGGACTGCACCACTTTGCCATCTTCAAAGGTAATTTCGCCAGTCATCGCCGAGGTAAGACCATAAATGATTCCTGATTGAATTTGCGCTTCGATATTGCGAGGATCAATTGCCACACCTACGTCAACAGCGCAGTAAACCTTATCAATTTTGATACCACGCTCTGTCATGCTGACATCTATAATTTGGGCTGTGTGTGCGCCAAACGATAAGGTGTAAGCAAAACCGCGTCCCACACCATTGTCCCCTTTACGGCCCTTCCAGTTGGCCATTTCAGCCACCTTTTCAACGACAGTATTGCCAGGAGGTGCCAGGTCACCAAACATCGCTAAACGCATTGCAATGGGGTCAAGTTCCTTACTTTGGGCTAATTCGTCCATGAAGCTTTCATGAATAAAACCGTTGTAAGAGGCACCTACCGAGCGCCAGAACCCTACGGGGATGTCTAGCTCGGGTGCATAAGTGCGTATACGGACGTTTTCAATGTCATCGGGCTGCCCTGCAGTGCCTTCGGCAATCAGCGGGTCAGAACCCATGGAGGGCATTGGCGAGCGTTTAGACATCGATAAGAAAATAGAGGGACTCGCAATTTGTATATCCAGCGCTAGCGGTTTTTTAGGCCCCATCACGCCTTTGAAGCGAGCAATCGCCGCAGGCCGATACAAATCGTGCTGCATGTCTTCTTCACGTGACCAGGTCACTTTAACCGGTTTGCCGCCGGTTTGTTTAGCAATTTCATAAGCGCTAAGCACAAAGTCATTTTCAGAACGTCGACCAAATCCACCGCCTAAATACGTCGTGTGGATATGAACACTGCCTTCTTCTAAAGTTCCCGCCGCCATCACCGCATCGCGAGCACCGGTCGGTGACTGCGCACCAGTCCAAACATCAACCCGGCCATCTTTCACTTGAGCCACCGCAGTCATAGGCTCCATGGTGGAGTGTGCCAAATAAGGAACGCGATATTCAGCTTCAATCAGGTCACCTGCATCAGCAAATATCAGCTGCACATCACCCTTTTCATCAAACGTGCCGTTGGGCTCTGTCTTAAAGCTTTCTTCATAAGCGTTCATAATGCCGGCAGTATCTGCAGGGTAGCTGGCGGTATCCCACTCAACTTCAATTGCATCGGCGGCTTTAAAGGCGCGCCACGTATTATTAGCAACGACGGCAAAGCCATTGCTACCTAGCTTGATAACCTTTTCAACACCGGCCATTGCTTCGGCTTTACTCGTGTCTGAAGACTTAATGCCTGCGCCAAACCGTGGGCTCATTTTGACCGTGGCGTACAGCATATCGGCTTGCTTTACGTCAATTGCAAACTCTGCGGTACCGTTGGTTTTGGCTGGAATATCAACGCGTGGAACCGATTTTCCAATATAGCGCCACTGCGAAGGGTCACGTAACGGTGGGTCAGAGGGTGCTTCAATCGCCGCAGCTTTAACCGCAAGGGCGGTATAGGCGAGTTTTTCACCATTGGCTGGGTTGATCACAAAGCCATCTTCGGTTTTTAGGGTATCAGCTTTAACGCCCCACTCTTGAGCGGCGGCCAGTGTCAGTGCCAATCTTGCACTTGCACCTGCACTACGCATTTTCACAAAACCATCCGGTGTGGACATAGAGCCACCCGTTAGCTGCATGCCCATAAATTTAGCAGGGATGTGTGTAAGGTCACGGATAATAGTAGCGCTTTTACTGTGATCATACTGATGGCCCGCCATGGCTTCCATCATGATGCCGACATAATAGCTATTACTAGCAGGACCATGTTCTGTTTTAATGGTTTTCCAATCAAGGTCTAGCTCTTCTGCGACCATCATGGCCAATGTGCTGTGGATGCCTTGGCCCATTTCAGCGCGAGGCGTAATAACAGTCACGCCCTCTTGGTCAATTTTGAGGTAAGGGTTTAAACTGGCAAAATCTGGCTGAGCCGCCCCTTCGCTATCTAACAAGGGGTTAGGCACTGGCTGCAGGTATTTGTATGTACCAAACACGACACCCCCAACAACCGCGGCTGAAGCGACTAAAAATGTGCGACGCGTAATCGTTCCTAGCTTGCTCATGACTTAAGCCTCCTTCATTGATTTGGCCGCAGCATGAATAGCAGCGCGTATTCTTGGGTAGGCACCGCAGCGGCAAATATTACCGGCCATTGCACGGTCTATGTCATCATCAGTAGGGTTTGGGTTGGCGCTTAGCAAGGCGGTCGCAGACATAATCTGGCCCGACTGGCAGTAGCCACATTGCGGGGTTTGCTGCTCAATCCAAGCCTCTTGAACCTTGCTCATGACCTCAGGAGTGCCTAGTCCCTCAATCGTTGTAATATTGCCTTTAATTTGACCAACAGGGTGTGAGCAGGAGCGAATGGCTCGCCCATCAACGTGCACCGTGCACGAACCACACTGCGCGATACCGCAACCAAATTTTGTCCCTGTTAAACCGATCTCGTCGCGTAAAACCCACAGTAGCGGCATTTCTGCTTCTACCGTTACCTCGTGATCTTTACCGTTGATGTTGAGCTTGGTGCTAATCGTCATAATTTTTTCCCTGTGCCTTGTTGTTTCAGGCTGTTCTTAATTTTTGTACTACCTAATATTGTTGGTATAAATGTTGAGTATAAGATACCGATCGATACAGCATACCCTCAATTGTGCAGAGGGTAACTAACAGATTTCGCCAAAATAATTAACAAATTTAAATGGGTGATTTCGTTATCTATTTGGCGACTTTCATCCATGCTATTGAAGCCTTTGATTTTTAGCGGCCACTAATTCTGCGGCGATCGAAACAGCAATCTCAGCGGGCGTGTGACTGCCAATATCTAACCCTGCCGGGCCATGAAGTTGAGCAATCTGCGCTTGGTTCAAATCAAATTCAAGCAGCCGCTCGCGGCGTTGATCATTGTTTACTTTAGAGCCAAGTGCGCCGATATAAAATGCAGGAGAGGCCAACGCTTCCATCAGCGCCATATCATCGAGTTTTGGGTCATGAGTTAATGCCACTACCGCGGTGCGTGAGTCCATCTGCATTTCGATCACTGTATCGTCAGGCATTGTTGTGACCAAATGGGTGTTCGCAACAGCCCACTCTGAATGGTACTCAGTACGTGGATCACAAATAGTGACGGCAAAGTCTAGACTAATAGCGATTTGTGACAGCAATTCACCTATTTGCCCAGCACCAATAATCAGTAGCCGATAACGGGGGCCAAATACTGCAATAAATTCGTTCTCATCGCACTGCAAAACATCATTGTCCCGCGCGATTGCTTGACTGACTAATGCGGTGTTAAGACACAGTGTGCGTGTCACGATGTGGCCTTGCTCTAGCATACTCAAAACTCGCGAGAGATCCTTGATCGCTGTGGCACCCGCTAATGGCTCTTGTACTAAACGCATTGTCCCGCCGCAGGGAAGGCCAAAGCGGCGGGCTTCATCCGCTTTAACGCCGTAACTTACAATGCTTGGGTTTGCAGGTAATCCTTCATTTTTTAAGCGCAGGATCAAGTCATCTTCAATGCAGCCACCCGAAACAGACCCCGCCACCTGCCCGTCATCACGCAATATCATAATAGAGCCTGGTGGGCGCGGCGAAGAACCCCACGTGTTTACCACCGTGTAGAGCAATACACCATGGCCTGCATTAAGCCATTTTAACGCTCGGGTGAGGATGTCTTGGTTTTGGTTAAGCATCTGCTTTAATTGTCTCTTGTTTAGCTATCAATTCTTGATTCCAACTCGATGAGTTCTGAATCGATTGTTTCTAATAGTTCATCCATGTCCTGATACTGTTCACAGTCTTTTACACTTTTTAACTGACTGACCGTGAGTTCAAGGTCCTCATAGAAGTGATTCATTGGCCAGATATGCACTCGCCCAAGCATTAAGAACAAACCGGCGGCAGCCCTAACAATTTCAGGGTTTTCAGAAGGGTCTTCCTCAATGCCTTCAAGCCAATGTTCACGGATTTGATTGTTGTCCATCAGGTCGCCGTACCAAACCGCCGCGGCATCGTTATCCCAAGGTTGTAAGTCCCACATAAATCAGTCTCTTTGAATTGCATGTTATTGTTTTGCAGATGGTGAAACCCCCAGCCCCTGTCACAGGATGTCTTGCACCGCAAAAGAATTTAGTATTGAATCAGAATATCAGTAAAGCCATTACTCTAGTATATAAAGTGGTTGTAGCTCTCAACATAGGAAACGAAATGACTCAAAGCACGGAACCGTTATCAGTTAATACGCTTAAAACAGCGGTCGATCAGGTTATTCAAGCGCGTAAATCAGTTAAGGTGGTTGGTGACGTCGACGCCATCCCTGAAATACCTGAAGGGTTTTTTGCCGAGGTTCAAGAGGCGATGAAAATAGCGGGCTGGGCGCCGTTTCATTTTACTGCGCATGACACTCATCTAGACCGTGAAATGAATTCACCGGTACCGTGGCGTTTTTATGCCCTAAATCAGACTAACTGCCTTCGACTGATTGATGCTCTAATTGCTCACCCTACATTGGGCCTAACTAAAAAAGCGGCGATTTTACGCATGATTGCAGCTTACGGGGCGTTGGTGTTGGTAACATGGTTACCTGACCCTGATAACAGCAAAAATGCTGAAGACATGGCTCGGCGCGAATTAAAAAATGAAGAACACATTGCCGCCGCTGCCGCCGCGACACAAAATCTGCTATTAGCTGCTACCGCACGGAATATCGACAGTTACTGGTCTAGCGGTGGCGTGCTGAGAGACGCGGCAACCTTTGAGCTTTGTAATATTCCACCGCAAGAGCGTTTGCTTGGGGCTATTTTCCTAGCGCCCGACATGCCGGATAGAGCAGGGGTTCGGCCGGGGAAATTGCGAGAGCTACGCGGTATGCCTGATCAGTGGATGAGGTCGGTGACGGTTTAGTCTTACGGCTTTGCTCTTGGTATCTGTTAATTTTGTCTTGTTCATCATGGTGTGGTCAAACGTCAGGCTCCCTGCTGCCTATTGATAAGAAATTAGTAGACACTGGTAATAATCAACCACATAATTGTTGTGTAAATTTAAATCAATAACAACAAAATTATGAAACATATTTCACCTAAAAACCTATTCACGCCATGATGTCGGTCTAACAGAAATATGAAAAAGCTAGAAAATTCAGGGCTGTTTCAAGAAGACAATCAACTCGTTAGTATTCGTTTTCGTCAGTTTTTCATCGGCACACAAATCGCCGCTTTGGGCGGCATCTTCAACTTGATCTTCTTTGGCGATAAGTTGTTTGGCGGCCAGAATTTGTTATTTATTCGCTGTGATTTGATTGCTTTTGTCGTTGGAATAGTGATTACCTCATTAATCTACTCTCAACTAGGCAAAGGTCAAGATGCCAACGCCATGACGTCTTTTTTATGGCTATGGGCGGTTATTATGGCCTTTACTACTTGGTTTGAAGGAGGCCTATACAGCACGCTGTTGCTCAGTTTTCCGATACTATTTATCTTTGCTGCGCTATTTATTCAAAGCGTTGCGTTTATTGCGATCTCTATTTTTTTATCGACCGTGATTGTTTTCATGGGCGTCAATCATATTTATAACTGGTTTCCGCCTCCTAACGGAATGCTCATTGAAGGGGTTCCAAGAATTATTAGCGCATTGGTTTTAAGTACCTTAGCAGGCTATATTTGTTGGATATTTGGTGGTCTGTTAAAGAGCTCTTTTGATGAGCTAAAGCTAGAAAACAAACGCGTGCTGCAATCTCAAGATACCATTCGCCGACTGGCAGACTGTGACGTGCTGACCGGCTCATTAAACAGAATGGGTTCAGAATCTGCCTATCAAGCCCTATTAAACGATGTGAATTTTAGCAATGAAGCCATCGCCGTCTACTTCATTGACTTAGATAATTTTAAAAGCATTAATGATCTATTTGATCATCATGCAGGGGATCAGCTCCTTATTACCATTAGTCATCGCCTCACTGAGTTAGTAGCTGATAGGGGCTTTATCTGTCGTTTTGGTGGCGATGAGTTTGTATTGGCCGTGACGGCTACGCAGGGTTTCGATGTTGAAGGTTTTGCCATCGAGATTATGACATCGCTTCGCCGGCCTCACTTTACGTTAGTGACAGAGGCAAAGATTACCGCATCGATTGGGATTATGGTCGCTAAAGATGGGTTATTGAGTTTTAGTGATTTGTGTAAAAAAGCGGATATGGCGATGTATAAAGCCAAGCAGTCAGGTAAAAATAATTACCACCTCTATTCTGAAAGTCTTCATCGTGAATACATGCGTAATATAACGATTGTGAGTTCCTTGGAAAATGCGCTCACTAGCGATCTATTAGACGTCTACTTTCAACCTAAAGTAAATTTACAGACAAATGACATTGATAGCGCTGAGGCGTTAATCCGTTGGAACCGCCGCAATGATGACGGTATTGGGCCGGCAGAATTTATTCCCATTATTGAATCGACTGAGTTGATCCACAGCATTGGGGCTTGGGTGTTAAATGAAGCTTGCCGAGCTTGTAAAGAGTGGCGAGAGCAAGGCAAGACGATTAAAGTCGCGGTCAACGTCTCTGCTTTACAGTTAACTAGATCAAATTTCTATCAAACCGTCGTGGATGCGCTGAAGAAAAACGGGCTGCCTGCCAAATTGTTAGAAATTGAACTTACCGAATACTCGTTGATTACTGAAGAGCCTTTGGTAAAAATGCAGTTGGCTTCATTAAAAAAATTGGGTGTTCTGTTGGCTATCGATGACTTCGGAACAGGCTACTCAAATATTGCCTACTTAACACAGCTGCAAATTGACGTGCTCAAATTAGACCGTGGTCTCATTATGCAAATCGATCAGTTAAAAGAGCGTCGGGTTATTGTTAGTGCGCTCATCAAGATGGCGAAAGAATTAAATATGAAAGTGGTGGCTGAGGGCATTGAAACTGAGGCCGAAAGAGAAATGATTGCATCGTTAGAGTGTGATTACGGTCAAGGTTTCTTGTGGGCGCATGCGGTGCCAAGCTTTGACTTCATTGAGCTTATTAGTCAGTGCAACGCGGCGAATGTAAACAGGCGGGAACCCGCTACTGCTTAAAATGACAGCGTCGATGAGATCTAGGCTGCCATTATGGGTTCGTCAATTATAAAAATGTATTCGTTTAAACTGGAACCACATTAAACGCAGGTCCATACGGGTACTTCGTAATGTTCTCTGCGCTATCTTCACCTACCACCAAAATATCGTGTTCGCGATAACCGCCGGCAGCGGCTTGTCCTTCTGGAATGGTTAGCATCGGCTCCATCGAAACCACCATGCCGGGTACGAGTGCGGTATCGATATCTTCACGTAGCTCAAGACCTGCTTCGCGACCATAGTAGTGTGACAGCACGCCAAAGCTGTGACCGTAACCAAAGGAGCGGTATTGCAATAAATCACGCACCGCAAAAAAATCATTGATTTCGGCTGTAATACCCGAACAGGTAGCGCCTGACTTGATCAAGCTGATACCAAGCTCATGAGCACCAATATTCGCCTCCCACACTTTCAGGCTGACCTCATCAGCCTCACCCACAAACAAGGTGCGTTCAAGGGCTGTGTAATAGCCACTAATCATGGGAAAAGTATTTAACGATAAGATGTCGCCGCGCTCTAATTTGCGTGACGTGACTGGGTTATGAGCGCCATCAGTATTTAACCCCGATTGAAACCAAACCCATGTATCGCGGTATTCTGCATCAGGGAAGCGCTTGGCAATCTCAAGCTCCATGGCATCACGACCGGCCATTGCGACATCAATTTCGCGCGTGCCTATTTTGATCGCGTCACGAATGGCAAATCCACCCACATCAGCCACCGCAGCGCCGTGTTTGATTAACTCAATTTCAGCCGGTGATTTATGCATGCGTTGCTGCATGGTGAGATCGGATACATCAATGATGTCAGCCGGTTTTAGATAGTGTTGTAGCTTATCGAGCTGCAACAACGTCATATGGTCGCGTTCATACGCAATGCGTTGGCCACTGCCTGTTACTGATTCAATGGCGCGCCAGTAGTTATCACGTGTCCAGTCGGTATAGGTAATATTATCGCTGTAGCAACGTCTCCAAGGCTGGCCTGCGTCGATGCCAGCACTGATGGTGACGCTTTCAGTCGCTGTTACCACGCAAGCATAAGGGCGACCAAATGCGCAATATAAAAAACCCGAGTAATACGCGATGTTATGCATAGAGCTAAACACAACAGCGTCGATATTGTGCTCGACCATCATGCGGCGAAGACCGCTTAAGCGCTGCTCATATTCTTCATTAGAGAACTGTAGAACAGATTGCTCACCATTGTGAAAGCGTAGGAAATTGGTGCGTGTGGATAGTGTCATTGTGACCTCAAAAGAAGCGTTTAAGCTTCGAAAAAGATCCCGGCGTTCAGGAGAAAAAATAGAGTGCAAACGATTGAATACAACGGGGCATTTATGTCGTTTGCATGGCGACGCCATCGCCACGGGGTTAGTTTAGTTTGGGTGGTTTGTTTTGACAACTAAATTAACGCTAACTCCTAAACGCTAGGTGAGTTAATAAATTCACCACTTTGATGTTTCCACATCTTAGAGTAATTACCGCCTAAATCGAGTAACTCTTGGTGCGTCCCCTGCTCAATGATTTTGCCCTGTGCCATCACGATAATTCTATCCATACGTAAAATGGTCGATAAACGATGCGCAATCACGATGGCTGTTTTACCTTCAATTAGATCAAAAATAGCGGTTTGGATTTGCTTCTCGGTAATCGAATCTAATGCACTAGTCGCCTCATCAAGCACTACAATAGGCGCATCTTCAAGAAAAGCACGCGCCAGTGCAATGCGCTGTTTCTCACCCCCTGATAATTTCACACCGCGCTCGCCAACCATCGTATCAAATTGTTCAGGAAGCTTTTGAATGAAGTCTAAGCTTTTCGCTTTTTGCGCGACGGCTTGGAGCTTTTCATCGCTCACGTCTGTATTTAAAACAATGTTGTCACGCACCGAGCGGTGAAATAATTCTGGTTGTTGAGGCACCAGCGAGATTTGATTTCTCAGAGACTCCAGCGTGAAGTCTTTAGCGTTTTGCCCATCAAAAAGTAGATCACCCTGTTGCGGTTCAAAAAAGCGGAATAGCAGTTTAGTTAGCGACGTTTTGCCCGAACCTGACTCGCCCACCAGCGCCACCTTTTCACCGGCTTTTATCGTGAGTGAAAAGTCTTCAAACAGACAGCTGTTGGTCGTTTCACTGCCCGAATACGCAAAGTTGATGCGATCAAATTGAATCTTGCCGTCTTTAATTGTTAGTGCTTGAGCATTTTCGTTATCCGCCTCAACATCACTTTGCTCGAAGATTTCCGCCATTTCAGAAGCATCCGCTAGGGCGGTAAAAAAGTTGCGGAAGTTACGCCCAAATTCCCATAAACGTTGCACGAGAATCAGCAGGATGGATTGAAACAGAACAAATTCACCGACATTAAAGGCACCTATCTGCCACTTACCTATCATGAGATAAACCAGTATCAGTTCGATGCCCATTGTCAGAAGGCCCTGAACCGCAAAGGAGATGAACATCAGTATCCAAGCAATTTTCTTCTTCGCGTAAAGGGCATCGGCTTTACCATCAATATTGCTTTGCTCTTGCGGTTCAAGTGCAAAGCTTTTAACAATGAAAATATTGCTAATGGCATCCGAATAAGCACCACCCAGTTTAGAGTCATACTCCGCGACGGCCTTATCGAATTTTAATTTCCAAATAGAATAGCCGATGCTCCAAGCGATAAAGGCTGCGACCCAAATTAAAAAGTAGAACGCAAACTCTGGATAATGCTGATAAAACAAGACGAAAGCGATGCTAACGCCCAATATGTTTTGCAAGAACTGGAAAATAAACCAATCCATAATGACTTCATAAGCACGAGAAAAGCGGCTGGCTTGTTTGATTAAACTACCTGAAAAACTGTTCTCAAAGAAGTTGAATTTTTGCTGTTTTAAAATGGCAAAACAACGTTTATCCAGCAGCCTCATACCGCCTGCATCGACCGGGATAATGCCTATTTCGAGGACCCGCCAGGATAGCCAGATACCGGCGTAAAAGAGTACTACCATCCAGAAATTATCGAGCATCATCTGGAAGGTTTCAGGGCTGTAGGGCTGTGCAAAACCGTTGGCTATGTTTTTGTAAAATACAGGTACATAAATACCCAAAGTGGTAGCAGAACAGATGCCAAAAATGACTAGTAAAAACCATCCCTTAAAATGAAGCGCAGTGCGGGTGTATTCTTTGAAAATTGTTTTCATGAGGGCTTTCTTACCTGTTCGGCTTACTTTTTGATGCTTTGTGTGGCGTCGGTTAGACCCTTGATGGTTTCACATACTCTTATTAGTCGAGATTAACCCAGTTTTCTAATTTTAAATTAGGGACTCGTCCGAAGTGGCGTGTGTTGTTAGTCACTAGCACAGCATCTAAACTCAAAGCATGGCCGGCAATTTGAGTATCCATTCCGCCAATTGGTTTGCCTTCACCTTCTAAATAAGCTCGAACCTGAGCATAAGAATCAGCGGCGTCTTCATCCCATGCTTGTATTACCAAGTGACGTGCAAAGTCCTCAATAATCGGTCTATTGACTCGTTTAGAAGAGGACTTAGCCACACCATAAAGCAGCTCAGCATAAGTGACGACGGAGATACAAATCTGCTGGAGATCTATTTCTTGGAACCGTTCTCTAACTGAAGCTGGCTTTTCGCGAATGATGTAACTACTAGTATCCGTGTCCAGCATATAAAGAGTCATCTAGAATAATTCTCGCTCTTGCGCTGGAGGATCAACTCGTTCTGCCATGAAGTCAGGTGTTACGGTATCTTCAGAGTCAAAGAAATCATCCCAAGAGCTAGGTCGAGGCGAGAGGATTAGTTTGTCACCGTCTTTATAAATATAGACCTCATCCGTATTGAAACGAAACGCTTTTGGCAGGCGTACAGCTTGGCTTCTGCCATTTTGGAAAATTTTTGCAATGTGAAGTTCTTTGCCCATGATGCACCTCAATACTTGATATATTAAAAAGTATATACCAAAAGATTTATTCTAGGGTAATAGGTTTTTTGAAAATTTTGGAATTAGTAAACTAATCAGCACAGCAAACAGTTCCTCTATTTCGTACATGCGCATGTACATGTCCATCTGGCCGACATCTTGATGCGTGAGCTTATTTCTTCTTATACAATAATCTAGACTGCTCGTTATCGATACGAGAATGGGTGCGATAATGTGACCAGCCCAATTCGCAACTCCTTAAGAGATCTAAGCTTGATCAAGAGGAAAGAAATGAGCTATTTGATATTTATCTAGGCCACTGTACTTGGATTCAAATCTATTGCGGATGGAGGTCAAATTTACGGGATGAAGGCGATAATCATCTGATTGAACTGCAGTAGCTGAAAATGCCCAATACATTGTTACTTATAACTTGAAAGACTTTAAAAACATGGATTTACAATTTCCTGAGCTTCAAATTGTCTCTCCTGAAATATTCATAAACGAGGTGCAGTTATGAGCGCGATTACACTACGATTACCAGACGATAAACACCAGAGGTTAAAAATACTCTCAGAGCAGCGTGGTATTAGTATTAATCAAATCCTAAATGAGATGACGACCCTGCTGATTTTGATACTGAAACGCGCTTTCGAGTCAGAGCCAAGCGTGGCAAAGGGAAAGCTGGGTGTGGCTTACAGTTGCTTGAAAAAGCAATGATCGATGGTAGCGCACTTAGCTGAACACGAGGCTCGTATGGCAATGGCCGTTAAATTGTTTGAAATGAAGCGCCTCTCTTCTGGTATGGCGGCTCAACTGGCAGGGATTGATCGTGTGTCGTTTCTAATTGAGCTGGATAAGTATGATGTATCAATTTCAGATTTGACTTTGGATGAGTTAGAGGCGGATTTGGCGAATGCCTGATAAATTCATTGATTTCGCTAACGCCCTTAAGCGAAATAAAGAGCATGAGTCTTCCAAAAATGCGGGTATTGAAATTGATTCACCAGATTCGCACAAAGATGTCCTAGCTGAACGTAAAGCTAAAATCGAAGATGGAGCGGCCAACTTTATCTCTCTAAATTGTAAGGCTAAGGTTGTTTGTCGCACTGGCGCGTTCCGTGAATGAAAATGACAGGGCTATCTTCTATGGCATCTTGGGGGAATGCTCGCTTCTCCTTAAGTTGGTGTATATGTTAGTTCAAACTAGTAACTTACATTTTATGAATTTACGACGTATAAATGATTTATAAATATACGTCAAAGGTATTCATTCATGCAGACAAAACTCACATTACGAGTAGAAGACTCCTTAATAGAGCAAGCTAAGGATTATGCAAAACAGAACGATAAGTCACTATCACAGATTGTCGCAGATTATTTTCGGGCATTAACCGAGAGTAATCAAAGGTTGGAGAATGCACCTATCACCCAGTCTTTAATTGGTGTACTGAGCCCTTTGGATGTTGATGAAAATGATTATAAAAAGCATCTAGAGAACAAGTACCTATGAAGGTTTTGGTTAATACCAACGTCATTCTTGACGTGTTGTTGAATCGTGTTCCGTTTGTTGAACTTTCCGCAAACATTGTTAGCACAGTTGAAACACGAGATATTGAAGGTTACCTCTGTGCAACTACAGTCACTACACTCGATTATCTAATCTCAAAGGCAAAAAATCGACAACAAGCAAAGGTAGAGATCAAAAAAATACTGCACTTATTCAGTATAAGCGAGGTTAATGCACGCGTTCTTGAGTTAGCGGCTGAGTCCGAGTTTACTGACTTTGAGATGCAGTCTTGTATTACTCAGGTGAGTGCGCAGGTGTTGATTGCTTAGTTACGCGTAATGTTAAAGACTTCAAACAGGCGAGTTTGCCAGTTTATACGCCTGAAGAGCTTTGGGGTATTTTGCTGATTAAGCAGAAAAGGTGATGTTTATTAAAGACCTTCAAAGACAAACGGATTCAAGAACTGTCTTTCCCAAAGCAGTTTTCTATCGACCGGTGTAAGCTCTGCCTCATCACAAACAGCATCCCACTGAGTTTCAATCACACCTTTTTTGATGCGAAATAATCTCTGATGCTTCACTCTCCGACAAATGAAAATTATGCGCTGTCGCCAAGCAGTTTTTAAGTTGGCTAAGGTTATTGTTTCCGTGAATTAACATTGCCTGAGAAGCTGTATTACCCGCGCGGCTTTGAGGGCAAATATCATAAGCAGGCGTTAGTGTAAGGTATTTACCATCCCAAAATGCTGCATGGTTACGAGCGTGGTCATCAGTGTTTCCCGATAGTATATTGAATACTAAGTGGGAGAATAACTCTCGAAGCGTATCTTTAGGATTGGTGAAATGATGGTGAATAAGTTCGGCAAGGGTTTCATAGCTTGCGTATCTAGCCATCATGTCGTCTAATCCAAACAAAGTCAGAGCAGATAGCATCGACTTACGCTGCCAGCCATTTTGCGTATGGACACGATCAAACCGCTCAATCAGTAAAACATCTTTGTGCATGGATTTGACTAAATTCACAGGAGCGACATCTAATCCTGACAGCCCGGCTAAGCGCATCGCAATAAACTCTGCTTTCACTACGCTATAGAGGTCAGAGCTCGCTGAAAACTTAGCAACATATTTTTTGTTATTTTGCTCTATCAATGCTTTGGGGCGCGCACCACCGATTGAGCTACCGTGAAACAGTGCTTGATCCAACTCAGGTGTTAATGGAATTCCCTGCCGTCCATTTCTAACTTGCCTGCCACAACAGGTTCTGTCGCTTCAGGAAGCCAAATCCAGACATACGCTTCAGTGTGCTTTTTAGAAGTCATCGTCTACCTTGCGCTTCTTTTTATGGATGGCTTTGGGGAGTAGTATGAGTGTGTCTTCTACTTGGCGAATGTGTTTGTTTAGAGTGGTTTCATCGGCATCGAAGAGTTTTACACCGACGATGATGGCGACTTCGAAGAATGCACCGATGTTGCATTTTGGGTCGCCTTTTTCGATGCGTTGGAGGAGACTGCGGGAGATTCCTGCTCGTTCAGAGACTTCTGTGGTCGAAAGTTTCCTCTCAATCCGTGCTACCCGAATGAGGCTAGATAGTAAGAAAATGCTATCTCTTGAATGGTTTGAGGTAATAGTTCTATTCATTTTTTTGGTTCGCACGTGAGTCATAATGATATATTGCGACTCGTGTGTGAGTCAATTTTAAGTTTTTAGTGCTCTCAAAAAAACGTAGAGAGTTAAAAATATTCGTCTTCTGAGTATTCAGTCTCTGGATAGGGCAAGACTTTTCATGGGGGCTTTCTTACTTGTTCGGTTAACTTATTAGGAAATTCTCAATCGTCATTTTCCAGCTTCTTTTGGGCGCGAACCAATTGAGGAATACTTTGATCTGGTGTGGGCAGGTCTTCTGGCATGGTGCCACCTAGATCCTTGATGGTTTCGCGTACTTTTGTTCCTACTTCGAAATGAGTCTGATTAGCTTGAGATTTATTATCGACCTCATCTCGTTTTAATTTCTCTTCTGTTTGTGTCGCGCGGAACAGGTTAGCAGCGAGCTCAGTGCTACCCATGTTGTCGAGTATTTTGTGGCTCTTTTTTAATCCTTTACGTTGATGGATAGCTTTATTGTCTAAGCCACCATAAAGCCCTTGGTATCCATGATTCTGGAAAACCGCGTAATCTATACTTGTTTCGACACCTGCATCTTTAGCGGCAGCTGCTAACTGTCTGTTATGGTCCGCTAGCTCATTGCGAAGCATTAGCCGTTTTTGGTTTTCATTGAGTTGTTGAAAACCAGTATCGTCTTTGAGTTCTTGGCGACGAGTTTGAATGGCAAAATAAGTTTGCCCATTGGCAATGACTGTTTTGCTAGCGTCGGCATTTTGCACTATGAGATAGCAAGCATAGCGAGATAGTTGGTAATCACGAGTAGAGCGCTTAGCGCCAGAGCCAATCTCGACCATTTTTCCCACTTGGGAAAAATGGTCTTCGCTAGGCTGCCCAGAGCCTTTGCAGGCAGTAAGGGCCTTCTTGATAACACGCTCAAATTTATTCCAGCTGTTATAGTCTAGAACCAGTTGTAGTTCTCTGGCGTACCAGAACTCTGAGCCTTCTGACGTATGCTTTAAACTTTCGAAAGTCTGATGTTCTGTGATAATTGGGGTGTGTTTGTTCATGATCTTGTCCTTAAGATTTTTTTGGCGAATGTCATTTCAATTTAGCGCTGAATCTCATCCAGCATCGCTTCCCGCAATATTTTATTAATCCGAGTCTGATATCCCTTACCTTTTGACTTCAACCATTCCAGAACATCGGCATCTAAACGAATAGTCGTTGGCTTTTTGATAGGGCGATAAACAGCTGGATGTTCAGCAGCTTTGTACCAATGCTTCGTTTCGTCGACAGGCGCGGTATCGCTGTAATTTATATTTTTATCCTGTTTTTCATATAATGGTTTCAGCTCAGTTTCTTGAGCTTCTGTGATTACTGGCGGGTTATCAGGGTTAGTATTTTTCGCCTTGATATGCTCTTCATTCTTTGACATTTTGCTTCTCCCCTGAAATTACGCGACGTCTGTTTTACATTTAGATAAAATACGTACATGTTTAATTGTATGTACAATATGGTAAATATTATAGCTGGATACAAAATTAATAAAAGCACCGCTTATCTAATAGTGTGTCTGCTCTTAATGATGAGCCGATGGAATCAACAAACTAATCGGAACAGCAAATAACCGTTCCCCAAACGGCACAATGCTCTCCCCATCATAAAACACTACACCCGCAACAAACTGATCACCCACAGCGTCTTTCAACTTGTTAAGCCCTTTAAAGTCACTCGCTGTAACCGTAGCGGACGCTTTTATCTCAATACCAGCAATGCTTAGGCCTTGCTCAATGATGATATCCACCTCGACCTTATCTTTGTTACGGAAGTGATAAAAGCTTAGTTGCTGATCATGCCAATCTGCGTATTTTCGCAACTCCTGATAGATGAATGTTTCCAGAAGCTGCCCAAGCAATGCTCTATCTTTCCAAAGCATATCGCTGGTGACGCCGAGTAAGGCGCAGGCCAAGCCGGTATCTGCAATGTGCAGTTTTGGAGTTTTGATCAACCGGCTAAGTCGATTGCTATGCCAAGGTTGTAACTGCTCGATTAAGAACACTTGTTCTAACAGAATCAGGTGCTCGCGGATAGTAGGCGTGCTCAAAGCAAATGGCGAACCAAGGTTGGATACATTGAACAGTCGCGATGTTTGCCCAGCCGCCATGCTCAATAGACGGGTTAGCATTTCAAGCTTTTGAATACGGGTTAAGTCTTGTACGTCACGCTGCACAATGGTTGTGATGTAATCACGGTACCAATTAGCACGACGCTTTTCAGTGGGTCTTGCTAGGGCTGCGGGATAGCCACCTTTCACAATATGCTCTGCGAGTGACTCTCCCAGTCGGTGATATTGATTACGGTTAGCAGTTTGTCCAAAGTCGGCTGCGGAGGGTTGCTTTGAAAAGTCAGGTTGATGTTTCAGATGATTTTATGATGTCATATATGATACCATGCGTGCATGCGATTAATCTTAGATACAAACATTTTCCTTGGTACATGTCTTGGCAGCGGAGCTGCAAATAAGCTGGTAGGGATGTGTTTAGAAGGTAGCTGTTCACCTTTGATGGGGGCTGCTCTATTTGCTGAGTATGAAGATGTGCTGGGTCGTGAGCACCTATTTAAGAGATCCAAGCTTGATCAAGAAGAAAGGAACGAGCTATTTGATATCTATCTCAACCATTGTACTTGGACTCAAATCTATTACGGTTGGAGGCCAAACTTACGGGACGAAGGCGATAATCATCTGATTGAACTTGCAGTAGCTGGAAATGCTCAATACATTGTTACTTATAACTTGAAAGACTTTAAAAACATGGATTTGCAATTTCCTGAGCTGCAAATTATTTCTCCTGAAGCATTATTAAGCGAGGTACAGTGATGAGCGCGATAACACTACGATTACCAGATGACAAACATCAGCGGTTAAAAGTACTCTCTGAGCAACGTGGTATCAGTATCAACCAAATCCTGAACGAAATGACGACTCTGCTGCTCGCTGATTTTGATGCTGAAACGCGTTTTCGGGTTAGAGCTAAGCGTGGCAAAGGAAAGACTCAGCGAGGTTTAGATTTGCTTGCAAAAGCGATGGGGAATGAGAGCTCTTCTAACTGAGTATCAGGAAGAAATTAAAGGTAGTAATTATGCAAACCTACTCTATACAGGTTGATTATCCAGAGAACTTTCCGGATGCTCTACAAACCACACCAGACGCCTTTGAGCATGAAGCGCGTATGGCGATGGCTGTGAAACTGTTTGAAATGAACCGTTTGTCTTCTGGCATGGCTGCTCAGCTAGTGGGGATAGATCGTGTTTCATTTCTCCTGCAACTCAATCAATATAGGGTTCCGATAGTGGATTCAACTATAGATGAGTTGGCATATGACTTCGCCAATGCTTGAAATTAATACAGTTGAAGATATTGCCGCTTTAAAAGAAAGCGTCGATGTTGAATGCAAGCTTGCACAAGGCAAAGATGGTAAAGGCGCTCTACCTAAAGATTTCTGGGAAACATATAGTGCTTTTGCAAATACTGAAGGAGGCGATGTATTCCTAGGTTTGCGAGAAAAGTCCGCGGGCCAATTTGAGCTTGCTGGCATTAGCTCCCCACAAAAAATACTCGATGACCTATGGACAAACTTGAACAACCCTCAAAAAGTCAGTAACAACGTACTGAGTGAGGGGTTGGTTAAAACACTCGTTATTGATGGTCATACGATTATTCAAATACATATCCCTCAGGCTTCCCGCAAACAAAAGCCGGTCTATATTAAAGGCAATCCACTTATTGGAACGTACCGACGTTTTAACAGTACCGATCAATTACAAGTTAATGAAGTCGTTAAGCGTCTGCTAGCCGAGCAAATAGAGGACAGTGCTGATACTGAAATCCTTGCGGGTTACGGTCTTGAGGACTTGGATGTTGATAGTCTAAAGAACTATCGTCAGCGCTATATCAACCGGCAGCCAGATCACCCTTGGAACCAACTAGATGCACAGGATTTTCTCTATCGAATTGGAGGATGGCGCAAAGATCGTGAAACAGGTGTTTCTGGGCTAACCCGAGCAGGTTTGTTGATGTTCGGTCATTTGACAGCCATCAAAGAAGCTTTTCCAAATTACATGCTGGACTATCAAGAACGACCAGAGGCTAAGACTGAGTTACGCTGGTTAGATCGTTTGACACTAGACGGGGCTTGGTCGGGTAATATTTTTGATTTT
>ENA-ORXT01001143-ORXT01001143.1-marine-metagenome-genome-assembly--contig:-NODE-1143-length-37055-cov-22.665720_pt1 | contig 37055 bp, 29 predicted proteins | sample MGYA00237868_ERZ511482 | MGnify/ENA metagenome assembly ERZ511482 | reverse complement strand
GCCTGTATAACATCATCCACAGTATCAGGATCCCCATCATCACAAGGTGCTCCTATCTGATCTTCTCCATTGCAGAAGCGCTCGAAGTCACCTTGCCATGGGAGGAGGGGGTTGTCTGAATAATCATAATCGACGGTGCATAAATTTAAAAGATTTACATCAAAACATTCTTCAAGATTATTATCCTGTAATCTAATTCGAGAAAGTCTAGTTAGGTTACCTAACTCTGGCGGGATACCGCCAGTCAATTGATTATTTCTAAGAAATAGACCTGATACATTTGTAAGATTACCAAATGACGAAGGAATAATTCCAACTAACTCGTTATCATTAAGATCAACTTCCAAGGCAAATCTTAGTTGACCCAATTCACTTGGAATTGTTCCTGATAGTTTATTATCTGAAAGATCAAATATTGTAACAAATTCCAAATCGCCCAAACTTTTTGGAATAGTATCAGTTAACTCATTGCTATTCAAAGTAAAATAGCTAACTATATTCAAATTACCTAATGACTCAGGTATTTGACCTTCTAACTGGTTAAATTGAAGATACAACCTATCCAGTTTAGTTAGATTGCCCATTTCAGAAGGAATAATTCCTGATAACGTATTATTAGAAAGGCTTAACCAAGTTAGCTTTACAAGCTCTCCAATCTCTGATGGGATAGCCCCTGACAATTGGTTTGTTTTCAAAGATAGAATTTCAAGCTGCAATAAATTTCCAATTTCATTAGGAATTGTTCCTGTAAGGTTATTTCCTGTTGTTTGACCTAAACTTCCGCAATCTTCCATACCATCCAAATCAATACAAGTCACACAACCATCCACATTCACCTCTATTCCATACCAAGCATCTATAGGTGTAGACAAGTCCCATGTATTCGTCCAGTTAGAACCATCTGTGGAATTATATAAAGCAACTAAAGCTAATGAATCGCGTTGTCTATCACATTGAGCATCACACAATAGTGATAGCAATAGTATTGGGCATACTAATAGGTATTTTATCATTCTAATCTCTCTCTCTTACTAATGAATAAAAAATAGATTGTTCTCTATGGTTGCAGTCGGGTAATTAAAAATAGGAATTATATTAGAAAATAAGAAATAATATGATGGATGGTAGCTATTTGAGGATGGTTGGGAAGAATTTAAGATTATAGTCTGATTTTAGGATGGCATTAGGGTTCTGAGATTGTCCCTTGATGTGCTCATCTACGATGCATGGTACCCTTACTCGCAAGAATTCTATAAATTCTTCTAGCTGTATTGCATTGTTACCATCTATATCAGAATAGAGATCTTGGCTGAAGCAATTAAATCTCTCTGTTGTTATCGCTTCTTTGATCGCTGCCATAAATGCACTATTCTGGACAGCATCGATCTCATAGGAATACTCTCCAGATCCACTTGAGCTTATGACATTGACATTGGATCGTAATCTACGTGACTGATCCAGGTACTTAATGATCTGTGCAGTGGCATCAGATCCTCCCCCATCAGATGATTCTGACTCATTGATGATAGATCCAGAATGACATATGTCCAATAGTAGGATAACATTACAAGGCATACGCTTAAGCCAATCAAGTATATCATTATTAAACCTGAGTGAAGAAGCCTCAGCTCGCATGTAATCATAATCCGAAGTAGCTACGAATAGCGAGTTGAAATCTTCGGAAAAATAAGCATGTGAGGATATGTAGAATACGATTACATCATCAGGGGCATAGTCATCTTTATCTAAGTTCTGGATATAGTCTCTTATATTATCGGTACCAGTAGTTTCTATGGTATTGAAAGTCTGAGAAGTCAAGTTGATGTAATCTGACAATTCTTCTGATTCGAATAAGGACACTAAGTCAGAGGCATCTTTGGCAGTGTACTTTAACCTAAATGATTCTTCTTGTGTAATATCTGGTACGCCTATAGATATCAAGTGTAAGTTAGATTTTTTAATTAATTTCTTGACTAACAATGATGAGGTAGAAGCGTATGCTTTCTCACCAAAAGTGGAAGTGAAACTTATCTTATTCTCACCTTTGTTCAGCCTGATACGATTTTTATACTCGATAACGTATGTCCCATCCGCTTTTTCTTTGATGTCAAGAGAGAGATCATCTTGATTATAATCAAGTGCTTCTTCTACTATTCTATCATTAACTGTAATGTCTAATGACATAAATGCTGTCTCTTCATTATAGTCCATCAGAAGGATAATGTCTTGATAGTCATCGTAAGTTTCGAGATAAGACTCAAGGATATAGGGCTTGATAAATATGTGGTCATTTATTATATCCTTGATTAGATTATCTACGATCTCTTCTCTATTAGACGTTAGTTCCGCTATTTCGAGATTGATTTCTATGTCCTTCTTATCGTCTTGTAAGAGCACTCCTTTTCGGGACTTTAAGGTGGATGTTATTTGGTTTAGCTTATCTAATTCAGCAGCTCTTTGTTGTCTTAATGATTCTATTCTGATTGTTTCTGCATCTATTCTTTTCTGCTCTTGTTCATTTTCATAGGATAGATCTTGGCTCCTTACCTCGCTTATATCTATGGGAACATATTCATTGATGATACTTTGATTGTCTCCACTTAAGGTATAAAAAACAGAAGCACTATTAGAGGCCGTATTCATATCCATTTCATAAGATATCTCAACTTTCATATCACTACCAGCTTTTAAGCTGGCTATATCTGATTGCGTTATAAGTTTTATGCCATTTGTTTCATTAATGTCTAATGATAGATCTGCAACGTTAAGATTCCCATTATTTGCGATCGTAAGTACATGGGTGATTACAGCTTGCTTAGTCGCAGCATCATAAGAAGTAAGGGCTTCTTCTACCTTCAGGTCTAAGTCAACATATTGTCTCTCTATGACTTTTAATTGGATCTCACCTATATCGTAGGAATTTAACTTGATGGGTATAATGTAATCATCAGAACTTACTGAAGACTTAGCAGATACCGCTATATCAATAGTATATGATTCTAATGGTGCAATTCTATCTATAAGGAAACAATCGGGTACCTGCACTCCTGTATTAATCAATGAAGTATTATCCAAGCACAACTTGATATTGGAGAAATACTCATTTCCTTTATTATCAATACTTATAGAGATTACGGCCTTCTCATCAGCATCTAAGTAGCCATTATCATCAGAGTCTTTAATCTTGACTTCTATTAGCTCTATGGCTGTGAAGTCAGCTTCAGGCACTTCTATTGCGTAGTTAGATATCGCAGTAACCATAGCATTCTTGTTATTGTTACCCGCTGCGACTAACATCCCATCAGAAGTTACTATCGACTTATAATAAGCATCATCATTATCTGAACCGAAGTATGATTCGCTGACAAATTCTAATTCAGTATCAAGCTCTACTATCCATGCTTTGTAGAATTCTTTTTTTGATTTAGAGAATGACTTAGACTTACCACAGAGGAATATTTTATCTAAATATGTATTGTAATTAATATCGTAAGCATAATCATCCCATGGGCCTCCATACTCTTTGTATGTAATATCCTTTGTATTATTTAGGTCAATAACAGCCAACGCAGCTTGTGATCGAGGCTTATCGATTAAATCTACTGCCCCTACCATAAGAAGTTTGTCATCCCTAAGTTCTGAATCAGAGATTCTATTGAGATAATCTATATCAAAGTCGACAATCTCTACAGGAGAAAAATCTAAATCGAATATATGCAGGAACCCTTTAGCATCTCGATCCTTGCACTTATAGCAATCTGAACCAGCAAAGTATAATACATTCTCTACATATGAAATAGTAGCATAATAACCTTCTTCTTGCCTTACGCTATTACTTATAATATTACCAGATTTATCAATTTTTAAAATCCAAGGATTATCATCCTTATAGCCAACAGCTACTATTACACCATTAATTATTGCCACATCTAAAATGGCCTCATCAGAATCATCACCTATATCTAATGACCAAATGATGTTAAAATCATAATCCATATAAAAGATCCACCCATCAAAATCTCCATTGTCCGTATTTCTTGAATTTGACTTACCCGCAGCAACTATCCCGTTACCATACTTAGCTAATACTGATATTTCGTCTATGCCTACAGAACCAAAATTCTTTTCCTTAACCAGTAATCCTTCTTTACTTATTATCTGAAGTATAGCATCAGTTTTCCTGCCTTTTTTAGAATTTGTTACCCCGACTGATATAAAATTTCCGTAGTTACCTTCAAGGACATCATAAAAAAGATCATTCTTCTTGCTTTCATACAGATGACTCCATAAAGGATCGGTTAGACCTTGTGCACTACCACTTATCGGGTACATGCATAAGATGGACAAAACATGTAAAAGAAAAAGTTGTAGGATTATACAAAACTTATTTTTACTAAACATTCCCAAATTTAGTTTTAATATTGACATGTTTTTATTCCAAAATGAATCGTTAGCACATAAAAACAAAAGATAAATATCTAAAAAACTTAATTATTTAATATTTTTTATCAAAAAACTGATACCATTTTTATTTCTTAAACACTAACAGAGTAAATGACCAAATCATATAGCGAAGAAGAATTGTTAGAAGGATTGAGAGCTGAAGATCACACTATCATTGAGCACATATATGTAATTTCTAAAAGTAGATTATACAAAAGCCTTTTGAATATTGGAGTAAATGATCATGATATAGCTGATTTAATTCAAGAATCATTTGTTATTCTGATAGATAATATCAGAAAGGATAAATTTAGAAAAGAATCTAAAATAGTGAGTTACTTAATAGGTATAGCTAAGTTCAAGCACCTCAATAACAAAAGACTTCTATCTACAGATAAAACTATTTTGGGTGTTGATCTATCAAACTTTGAAATTGAAAATCATCAAGACAATGAACTAAAAGAAAAACAGACTACCTTAATAAGGGTAAGCCTTAAAAAGCTTTCTATAGAATGTCAAGATATAATCAAAAAGTTTTACTACCAGAAGGTCAAGTTAGTAGACTTGGCAAAAGAGTATAATTATCAAGAAAATTATATTAGGACAAAAAAGAATAGATGTATGAAAAAACTTAGAGAATTAGTCAATCAATAAATGGAAAAAGAGGAAACTATATTACGATATATCGATGGTGAAATGACGCCATCAGAAAAAGAAGCTTTTGAAATAAACTTAGAAACTGACGCTGAACTAAAAGCAGAATATGAAACATACCTAAGTCTAATCGACGGTATTCAAATTAATGAAAAAAGGGAACAAAAGCTTAGAATCAAAAGAACATTAGAAAAATCAAACTCAATAACAACAACAAAATTTTTAACTATGAATACCAATAAAGAAAAAAAGAACAGAATTCTTCCGATCGCCGCAAGTGTTGCATTAATTGCAATAGCAGCATATTTTTTCACAATGAATTCTGGAACTGATCCACAGAAGTTATATGCAGATAACTACAAAAGTGATGTCAACTTCACTTCTAAATACATAGATGAAGTTGGCACTTCAGGATTTGCTTCTACAAATCCAGATTCTACAATAGCATTACCTGACGGTACGATAATATCAGAAGTAGAATTCCTAAGAACAGAACAAATTAGATTAGATTCTTTGGCACTTGGCTTGAGTGCATTTAAAAAAGCAGATTGGAACAAAACGAAAGGAATACTATTTGACTATATCGCAAAGTATACTTACCCTGTGGAAGATAATCAATTAGCCCTATTCTACTATGCTAAAACCTTACTTAACAATGGTGATTACGTGAAGGCTATTGAGAAATATGGCCAATTCTTAGATGGCAAAAAAATAGATAAGGAGATAATGGATGTTGCTGAATTTGACTTAGCATTAGCATACCTCCATAATGATCCAATCAAGGCTAAGAAAAAATTCGATGATATATCGAAAAACATGGGACATACTTATAGAGATACAGCTAAAGGATTATACGACAGCTTATAAATTACAACCAAAAAGAATGAAATTAATATTCGGAATGATACTTTGCCTTCTATGCAGTCATATGAAGGGCATGGATTCTAATGCAGTAGATCCACAGGCTATTTTAGATAAAATTTATTCAACACATCAGGATTTCAGGATAGAAAAGCCTTCTATTGAGGTTAGCTCAACAAATGAATATGTTGCTAAATATAGTCCTGGATCTAATGTTATTAAAGTGGAACAAAGGGTTATAGATCTATGCAAAAGCTATACAGAATATGGCGATGACGCATTAGCTTTTATTATTGGTCATGAGTTAGCACATGCATACCAAGGACACCTTGATAATAATACAGAAACGAGCTTCTTAGCTTATAACAAGGCCTTTAGTCGAGAGCACAAGAAAAAGCATGACGTTACAATGAAAGAAAGAGAGGCAGATATTTTTGGGTCATTCTGTGCATATCTTGCTGGTTATGATATAAAAAAGGTCTTCCCAGAAATCATCAATGATATATACGCTGCATATAATTTAACCGATAGGATCTTACCTCAATACCCTACTAAGTCTGCACGTAATAAAACTGCAACTAACATGATGAGTAAATTGGACAGTTTGGTTTGCTTATATGACGCAGGTATATCTCTTTCGCTTGCGGGGCATTACATGGAGGCTTCGTCCAGCTTCAATTATATTTCTCAATATTATAACAATAATGAGATTCTCAATAGTCAAGGAGTTAACTATCTTTTGGAGGCTTTGAATTTATCTAAATTGAATAATGAAAAGTACTACTATCCTATCGAAATAGATGTGACGTCAAGACTTCATAAAGCTCAAAAAACAGCAAGCTCTAAGGACTTAAGTCCAGAAGACAGAATGATGTTTACATTTTTAATATCTAATTCATTAGAGAAGTTCTACGAATCTATACAAAGAGATCCTACATATCTTGCCGGCTACATAAATATCCTCTGTGCCTATACTATAGACAATAGATTAGATCAAGTAGGAATTTATATTCAGAAAAATAACTTAGATGAACTATTTTATAAAAATGCTGATGTAGACCAGCGAGCAGCTTATGAAATAACAAAAGCCATATGGCAAAAGAAATCTGGAAATATCAAACAAGGAGATCAATCGCTAAAAGCAATTCTTAAATCTAATTCTGAGAATATTGCCTCCTTAGCTTCACTTAATTTAAATACAGAGAATAATGAAATAGATGAAGCAATTAGGACCTATAGTACCAGCCCCAATTTTAATGATATAATCAGAACTAAACCTATCAGGTCCAAACCTGTGATGTTAAATGATAAATACGGAATCTCGATTACTTGGTGGTCAATCAAAGGCAAAAGACACTTTTACGTTACTGGAGAAAATGAAATAATCATCAAAGAGACTGATCCCTCAGATAATTATGAAAATTGCGACTTAAAGTTTCTAAACAGAGAAATCGAAGTAAGAACTTGTAATACTGCAACATCGATTAACATTAAAGGCAAGAAGCCAATTGTAATATACCAAAGAATTTCAAGCTAATTTTATTAGATGGCAAGAAGTGGTTCTTGAATTCCTAAAGAAAAGCTCAATATTATAAGTAGCTGAAATTCAGTTAATTGAGATTAAGTATTATAGTAATTAACTTAGGTATATTCAGATAATGGTTTTGATCTTACCTCACCACCAAGCCCACAACCTTCTTATACTTCAGATTCTTATTGATCTTTTCGATGACGTTCTCCTTTGTCATAGAGATCTCTTGCTTGAGGGCTGATGAGCTGATGTACACAGTAAGGGTACCTTTGAAGAAGCTGACCTTAGTTGTATAATTAGAGATAAGGTGACCGAATGTATCACGCCATACCTGCTCGATGTTATAATTATTGTACTTATTAGACAATCTATTATCGTGTTTAAATATATTGCCTATAAGCCTTTGTAATTTTTGATCTTCTGTATCCAAGTTAATTGATTCGATTATTCTTGTTAAACTAATTGTCCATTATCGATATTAAATGCCGAAAAGTCAATATCTAATTGTTGCAATCTTTCTTCTACCCTATTCTCGTCTGTATCGGTGATAAAAACTTGAGCCTTTAATTTGTGATGGCAGATTTTTATAAAGTTCTGAACTCTATTCTTATCCAACTTATCAAAGATATCATCCAAAAGTAAGATAGGTATCTTCTTGGTAATATTTCTCACATATTCTAACTGCGCTAATTTAACTGCAATAATCGCTGACTTTAATTGTCCTTGCGATGCATACTTTTTGATTGGGTAAGTATTGAGCGTTATTTCGATATCATCCTTATGTGTACCTGATAAGGTCTTAGCTGCTGAGATATCCTTATAAGCTGAAGACTTTTGTAATTCCATAAATGTCGCTGCGTTCATCTGGCTGCTGTAATTAAGTTCTATTTGCTCAGCATCATTCGAAAGTTCTCTGTAGAACTCATTAATCATAGGGACGATATCATTAGTGTACTCTTTTCTTTTATTGTGAATGTAGGTCGCCGGCTCATTCATTTTTGCGTTAAATGATTCTATAAGTAACAAGTCTTGACGTCCTGATTCTCGCATTTGCTTAAGCGCCGCATTTCTTTGCTTAAGTAACTTATTATAGTTAAGTAGCTGAGAGAAATACACTCTGTCTACCTGTGATAATGTTCTATCTATGAGCTTGCGCCTCTCGACAGAGCTGTCTAATAATATTAGGATATCATTAGGCGCTATCATAAAAGAGGGAAACCTACCTATATAGCCCACAATACTTGGAATAATTTTATCTTCTAATTTGATTTTCTTTTTGGCAGTAACAGAAGAATTAATATCCACTTTAAAGGCTTCATCTCCAGAAAATAGTCTTGTCCCTAATCTCAAATAATCTTGACCATGCCGATATAGGAACTGATCTCGATAAGAAAAGTAGGACCTTCCATTGGTCAAATAATAGATCGCATCTAATATAGAAGTCTTTCCAGCGCCATTATTACCTGTAATTACGTTAAAATGTGCATGAAAACGACAATCTAAGCTTTCATAATTTCTGAAATTTCTTACTACTAATAATTCTATCCTAATACGCTCCAATTCCTTATCTTTGTGATACGTTCACAAATTAGGACAATTCCTTTTACAATTTAATAGCAATAAACAAATGACTCCAGTTACAGCTAAGAAAGCCCAAAAAAAAGCAAGTTCAGCTAATAAGACTAAGTTCAGCAAGGAGACTTACCTCAGTTGGTATGAGACGATGCTTAGAATTAGAAGATTTGAAGAAGCAGCATTAAAGGCATATAGTCAGCAAAAAATTAGAGGTTTTCTCCATGTATACATAGGCCAAGAAGCTATAGCTGCCGGATTGACTACAGCAATAAGAAAAGAAGATAAGATATGTACGGCATATAGACAGCACGGAATAGCATTATGTAGAGGCTTGAGCAGCGACGGTTGTATGGCTGAGCTTTTTGGTAAAGTTACAGGTGTTGTTAAAGGAAAAGGTGGCTCAATGCATTTCTCATCTAAAGAACATAATTATATAGGAGGTAACGGTATCGTAGGTGCACAGATTCCTATCGGTTCTGGAGTTGCTTTAGCAGAACAATATAAAGGCACGGATAATCTATGTGTAACAATGTTCGGAGATGGTGCTGCGAGACAAGGTGCTCTCCATGAGGCATTTAACATGGCTATGACATGGAAGCTACCAGTACTTTACATCTGTGAAAACAATAAGTACGCGATGGGTACTTCTGTGACAAGGACAAGTAATGTACATGATCTATACAAGCAAGCGTTATCATACGAGATGCCAAGTGAGCAAGTAGATGGTATGTCGCCAGAAGCTGTGCATAATGCACTCGAGAAAGCTGCTGCACACATCAGAAGTGGCAAGGGCCCTTACTACCTTGAGATATGTACTTATAGATATAGAGGACACTCAGTTTCTGATCCTGGTAAGTATAGAACTAAGGAAGAATTAAACGATTACAAAGATAGAGACCCTCTAAAGGAGGTAGAAAATAAAATCCTTACTGAGAAAATCGCATCTGAAAAAGAAGTCGAAAACATCAAAGATGCTATCAAAGCAGAAATCGCAGCGGCATTGATATTTGCTGAGAACTCTGACTTCCCATTAGGCTCTGAATTATATGATGATAACTACGTGCAGAAAGATTATCCATTCATAATGGATTAGGCTATTAATTAGCATAATATATATTAATAGTTTCAGTACTTTTGTGCTGTTTTTGAAAAAATAAGTAATGGCAAAACGAAGAAATAAAAAGGAAAACGAGGATCAATTAGTTGATATCGTTGATGTTAAGGACAATGCACAAAATTATTTAGAAGATAATAAAACTAAGATTCTTGGAATCATAGGCTTATTGTTCTTATTAGTAGTTGGATTTTTAGTGTATAAATATATGTTCCAACAACCAAAGGAACAAAATGCAAAAGCCGCTATCTACAAGGCAGAACAACAGTTCCAAAGAGACTCATTTGCATTAGCACTTGAGAATCCGGGAGGAGGATTTGAAGGTTTTCTTGATATCATAGACAGTTACAGTGGTACAGAGACTGCTAATGCAGCCAAGTTATATGCTGGCATATCTTACCTCAACTTAGGCAGATATGATGATGCTATAGAATACCTTAATGCACATAGCGCCTCAGGTACTTACTCACCTATCATCAAGAACGGTAATCTCGGTGATGCATATTCTGAAAAAGGTGAAATGGACAAAGCCATCTCGTTCTACAAAAAAGCAGCGAATGCAGGTAGCGATGACTTACTATCTCCTTACTACCTTTACAAATTAGGACTATTAGCTAAGAGTACTGGTAATAAAGACCAAGCGCTTACAGCACTTAAGAAAATCAAGAGTGACTACCCTAACTCAGAAGAAGCAAGAAAGGTCGGACGTCTTATCGCTGGTCTATCAAGCTAATATCTATTGAGCTCAGCTAAAAAAAATCTTTCAGAATATGGTGATTGTCCTTCTGGCGAAGGCTTTCTCATTCATATTGTCGTATCCGACTGGAACACGGAGATCACTTCAAAGCTCCTTGACGGAGCCAAAGAGACTCTTATTTCTGTAGGTGTATCAGAATCAGACATAGAAATAGTACGTGTGCCAGGAGCTTTCGAGCTACCCGTTGCGGCTAAGAGCTTATTAAAATCAGTAAACTCTGATAGTGTCATTTGCTTAGGTTGTGTCATCAAAGGCGATACCTCCCATGATGAATATATTAATCAGGCAGTCGCCACTGGCATCACACAGCTTTCTATAATGAGTGGTAAGCCTATTATCTTTGGACTACTAACCGTCAATGACCAACAACAAGCAGAAGATCGAGCTGGTGGCAAACACGGCAACAAAGGCATTGAAGCCGCTATCACTGCTGTAAAAATGGTCCATATGCAGAAGCAACTTGGCAAACCAAAGTCGACAATAGGTTTCTCATAATAAGCTATAGGTTAGATCGATACTAATATAACTTGACTTGCGAATCCGATTTTCTATTAGTGATGAGGAATATCATAAATAAAATTAATCTTGATTAATAGATCTCTCCCAAAGGTCGAGATAAAAAATAATTAAGTATGAAGATATCAATCATAGAGTCAGGCATGTTTAAGCTTGATGGCGGTGCCATGTTCGGTGTTGTACCTAAGTCAATGTGGAGCAAACTCAATCCTCCTGATGATAACAACCTCTGCCCATGGGCAATGAGATTACTATTAATAGAACAAGGTGAACAGAAGATACTCATAGATACTGGGATAGGAACTAAGCAAGATGAGAAATTCATGTCACACTTTGAGCCACATGGAGAAGACTCTGTACACTCTTCATTAGCCTCAGTTGGATTATCAGCAGAAGATATTACTGATGTTATTATTACGCATATGCACTTTGATCACGTAGGTGGTGCATTAGTAAGAGATGGGGATAAGATTGTACCGACATTCCCAAATGCTAAGTACTGGTCTTGCAAGGAACATTACGACTGGGCCCTTAATCCTAACGAAAGAGAGAAAGCCTCTTTTCTCAAAGAGAACATCGTTCCGCTTATGGAGCATGGAGTTTTAAATTTTATTCCCAAAGAAGAAGGTTATCAGATATTTGATAATATAAATATACACTTCTCATATGGTCATACTGAAGCCATGATGATACCTCATATCACAATGCCTAATGGTAATAAATTGATCTACTGCGCAGACTTAATGCCTTCGTCTTTTCATATCAGAAAGCCTTATGTGATGGCTTATGACATACGACCACTTGAGACATTAAAAGAAAGAGAAAAGCTATATAAGACTGCTATTCAGGATGACTATTATCTCTTTTTTGAGCATGATCCCGTTACTGCTTATGGGAAGTTAAGAATGAATGAAAGAGGTCGATATTATGTTGATAATGAGGTTATTATCTCTGATATTGTAGATTAATTAGAAAGCTATAAAAGCGAATACAATATTGAGAGGACTAAGATCTCAAAATAACTATAGATTCATTCTGAAAAACTACAAACTTTCAATTATAAATCTCTCATGGAAGATAGAATTCTCAGTATAGATTCTCATTATGTAGGTTCCAGGTGGATAGGCATCTATGTTAATACTCGTTTGATGGCTATTTTTAACCTGGATCAGCTTTCCTGTAGTGTCTAATAATTCTATTTTTTGTATTGTAGATTCTGATGTTATATTAACAAATCCATTTGCTGGGTTTGGAAATAAGTTAATCTCCTTATCAACCAGATCATCAGTAGAAACAGTCTGGCAGTATCTCTTCACCTCTTCTAATGTACATCCTATACCATTATCATCTATGAGTATGCTGTCTGGATAGACCTTTAGTGCTCTACACAATAAGTCAAGATTACAAGAGTCAAGATTGGGATTGTCTGTTATCATTATGTTGTAAGGACGGGTATCTGGCAGGAAGTCTATTCTATTTTTTTGTGGAAGCTCGAGATCATTTAAGACTGATATATCTGTTAGATCTGCATTATTAGATATTTGAAAAAACTCTGATATCTCATTTAAGTTTGGCAACAAAATATCAATGCTTGAAAGTCCGTCGTAATCAATAATGCCTAAATTTTTTAAATTTCTAACATTTGGGAGAACATTTGTATGGTTACTATTGGAGTATCCTATAAAGTATAAGTTATCCGCAATGAGATGATTGACTGGTGAAAGATCTAAGTCATCAGATTCGTTTATAGTAAAAATAGAATAAGAATCAACATTCTCAAGACCAACAAGAGACAATGAGTCTGCATTACAATTAGTTAAAACGAAGCCAGGAAAATGTTTAATATCAGCAGAAATCAATTCTGTAAAATCATTTTTGGCACTAGTAAATCTTAGATTAAGAATAAAGTCAGGATTCTCAGGTTCACTCGGTACTAACTCTTTACTATTCCCAGATAACTTTGTATCAGAATCAATTTCTAATCTTGTAGTTATCTCCAAAAGATCACTTGCATACATGGACAAATCATTTACCCCAGTAGAACTACTCGAATTACCATACACGTGATTTAATTGCTCAATAGTTCTTAAATTTCGAAGACCACTTAAATCAGTTAAACTTGACGTATTAATAAATAACTCTCCAATAGTATTGAGACTATCTAACCCATCCAAGGATGAGCAATTAGGAATAGTTCTTAGAAAAAAATTATTAATCTTTTTTATGCCTAATAACGGAGATAGATCTGTAATACTCTGACAATCAAACGATCCATTACCTATAGTCAATCTATTCACCTCTTCACAAAATCCATTCTTTATAAAAAAAGAATCTACATCGCTTTGACTACAGAGTCTATATACTCCATCACATTGGCTCATTAATGAAGAAGAAAAAAGTAAATAAATAAGCAATATAAATAGTTTCATAATTAGTATTTTATAGATGAAAGGGAGTTAATTGAGATTAACTCCCTTTTAAAATTTAAGGACTTTTTATTTACATTGATCCCACTCAAATTCGTTACAACCATACCCGTCTACATGAACAAGAAAGTGAGAACCCTCCACTACAGAACAAAATTCAACTTCATTCCCTACAACTTTAGCGCTTTGATTTGTTCCTTCCCAATCTGATAATTCACTGTAAGCTCCCTGCGATGTAATGAATTGAACCACAGTGCCATCTGGTGCATCGACATAGAGTCTAACACAACAATATTTATCTCCAGATTGTAAAACTTGACAATCACAATCCCATAACCCAACTATTGGTGGATTAGATTGTCCTCCATCACACCAAGTATTTCTTGTTTCTAAAGAAATAGTTTGGTCGATTTGGCTATTTTCATTTGTCTCTAAGTCTGATGAGCACGAAAAGATGCCGAATAATAAAAATACAAAATTCTTGCAATTATAACTTTTGATTTATGACAAACTGCATAGTATTATTTAAAAGTTTTTTCAGACTATGAATAATATCTATATAGCCTCTAACTTCTATCAAACATCAATCTCTTAGCCGCCTTAACTTCAGTTAACTTCTCATCCCTATAGACCCATTGTCCATTACACATAGTGGAGATGACTTTGCCTTTCATATTGAAACCTTCGAGAGGTGACCAGCCACACTTATATTCTACATTAGACTTGTCTATCGTCCAAGGCTTATTAGGATCTACGACAATGAGATCGGCATAAGCGCCTTCATCGATATAGCCTCTATCCTTAATCTGAAATAATTCAGCAACCTTATGCGACATCTTATCTACAATGAACTCTATCCCTAACTCTCCCCTATGATAGAAATCTAACATTAATGTCAATGCATGTTGTACAAGCGGTAATCCAGATGGAGCATCGAAGTAATGCTTGCTCTTTTCCTCTATTGTGTGAGGCGCATGATCAGTAGCGATAACATCGAGATAGCCTCCCTTAAGAGCTTCTAATAATGCTTCTCGATCACTTGCTGATTTAATCGCTGGGTTACATTTTATCTTATTACCTAATGGATAATAGTAACCTTCATCGAAGAAAAGATGGTGGACACATACCTCGGAAGTAATATGCTTTTCCTTTAAGGGCTTATTAGAAAACAACTTAATCTCATCAGCAGTACTGATATGCAGTATATGGAGTTTAGTCCCATGCTTCTTAGCTAAGTCTACGGCCATAGAAGAAGACAGATAACAGGCTTCCCTACTTCTTATTATGGGATGATCTACTGCAGATGTCAGATCACCGTATTTATCCTTTGCCTGTTGCACTCTTGCTCGTACAGTAGCCTCGTCCTCGCAGTGTGTCGCGATGAGCATATCTACTTTAGAGAAGAGCCCCTCTAAGGTCGCAGTCTCATCTACAAGCATATTGCCCGTACTTGACCCCATAAATATCTTAACACCACAGACATCTTCATGATTAGTCTTGAGCACTTCTTCTAAGTTATCATTAGATGCTCCCATGAAGAAAGAATAGTTGACTGTAGAGCTCGCTGCGCCTATATCATACTTATCCTGAAGGAGTTCCTGTGTTATAGCAGCTGGTTTAGTATTAGGCATCTCCATGAAGGACGTAACTCCGCCTGCTGCTGCTGCCCTTGATTCAGTAGCGATATTTGCCTTATGAGTGAGTCCTGGCTCTCTGAAGTGGACTTGATCATCAATGATACCTGGCAACAACCATAAGCCCTTTAGGTCTACTTCTTCTGCATTACTTACAGTTATTGTAGAGGCTATTTTTTCTATTCTATCCCCTACGATAAGCACATCGCATTGTTTGATTGACCCCCTATTGACAACTTTAGCATTTCTAAAAACTACTTTACTCATAAGAACATTTTTTCTTACCACAATTTAAGAAGCTTGATAATAAAAAATACATTTGTTACCATAATGTCTGATAATAAAATATTAAATACTAAAATAGGGATACTTGGAGCAGGCCAACTGGGCTTAATGCTTGGTCAAGAAGCCAGCAAACTGTGTCTCGATATCCATTTCCTGGATAAGGAGACCACCTTTCCTGTAAGTATTATCTCTAATAATATCCATAAAGGAGATTTTAAGAACTATGACGATGTGCTCAAGTTTGGCTCATTAATGGATGTGCTCTCTATCGAAATAGAAAACGTCAATGTAGAAGCACTTCAGACCTTAGAGGATAGTGGTAAGAAAGTATACCCTCAACCGAGAGTAATTAAAATCATCAAAGATAAGGGGCTACAAAAGGATTTTTATAAAAACAAAGAACTTCCGACATCAGACTTTATTCTTGTAGATGACAAATCTGAGATCATAAAGGCTATTGAAAATGAAACCATCAGTTACCCGTTCGTACAGAAATCAAGAATGGCAGGTTATGATGGCAAAGGGGTTGTAGTTATAAAGTCTGCCGACGATAATGATCTGATATTTGATACACCATCGGTCATAGAAGACCTTGTGGATATAGACAAAGAGTTAGCTGTTATTGTAGGGAGAAATGCGAAAGGTGACACGACCTTATTCGATACTACTGAGATGGTATTCAATGATAAAGGCAATCTCTTAGACTACCTCATCTGTCCATCTTCTGTAGATAAGACTATTATAGAAAAGTGCAATAAATTAGCCCTTGAGATCATTACAAAATTAGATATGATAGGGCTTCTTGCTGTAGAGTTTTTCTTGACAAAATCAGGTGACATCCTTATCAATGAAGTCGCTCCACGTCCACATAATTCTGGTCATCATACAATAGAAGCTAACCATAAGTCACAGTTCAGAATATTACTTGACATCTTATTAGACCTTGACTTATCAGATAACTCAAGCGACTCGATATCAGCCATTTATAATGTCATAGGAGATATTAATCATACGGGAAGTCCGATATATCAAGGAATAGAAAAAGTCTTATCTTTAGAAAATACATACGTTCATTTGTATAATAAGAAATTGACTAAACCAATGCGTAAGATGGGACACATTACCCTAATGGGAAAGTCACCAAATGAGCTACTCGAAAAAATAGAATTTATTAAGAAAAACCTAAAGGTCATAGCATGAGTCACCAAGTAAGTATTATCATGGGATCAGATTCTGATCTCCCTATAATGAAAGCAGCAGCTGAGATATTATCACAATTGGACATCACTTATCACATGACTGTAGTCTCAGCACACAGAACTCCAGAGCGTATGTATGCGTATGCTAATGAAGCCAGAGACAATGGGACCAAAGTAATTATTGCAGGTGCAGGCGGTGCTGCACACCTTCCTGGTATGGTAGCGTCATTAAGTACCCTACCAGTTATCGGCGTCCCTATCAAATCATCTAACTCAATAGATGGCTGGGATTCTATATTATCTATACTTCAGATGCCTAACGGTATACCTGTAGCTACCGTCGCTCTCAATGGTGCAAAGAATGCAGGATTATTAGCTGCAAGGATTCTTTCTTGTAACGATGATGTCATCGCTAAGAAGCTCATGCATTATTCTGAAACGATGAAAGCAGAAGTCCTTTTAAAAGCTAAACGTGTAGAAAACTCATAACCGCTTATACTTTATTCTGATATTCTAAAATTACCATACTTGCTCTTGTAAGCCGCAATCAATAAGATCATCTGATCATAGCTTCTTATGCCAGCCTTGACACCATGGGATTTCAGATAGCTATCATATATGACATCTCTATACTTGGGCATCCAATCTTTATATTTACTGATATGCTTATTAATCAAATTAAGATCTTGAATTAGTCTGGGATCAAGGGTATTGTAATATTGTTTCCAAGTTTCGGAATGAAATGATTTATAATATCGAGCAAGATATCTCCAGTAAGCCAATTCTGCGCTGTAGACGATATTGAGTTTATCAGATTGTAGGCAGGTTACGTATGCTACAAAATTCGCTTCGCTTTCATCTGTGATACCATAGCCGTGTGACATCTCATGAGCCATCGTAAATGGATGCTGCTTGATATAAAGTCCACCATCAATATGCCCTTCTGATGCATGTGGAATATAGATCCCAGAAGTACGAAAGTGTAAAAGCAGTCCCGGCCACATATATCGTACTCTCACCTTTCCATGAGTAGGAATATTCCATTGATCAAGAACAGCTTCTTGGTCGCGTCGTATATTGTTCTCTATAAAATAATACTTAGATGTCACACCTGTCATACTATCCTTAAGTGCATAAAGAACTTGTGTCTGATCTAAAAATGCTTGACTTATGTATGTAGAATCTAATACTGGAGCTTCCAGAGATAAGCGAGATGATAAGCTTTCTTGATTGTAGTTATAACCCCAACCAACATAAAAGAAAATAATGACCCAAATTAGAAATCTTGCAACTGCACTAACTATACTTAAAAGCTTAGCCCTTACATCTCTAAAGAAATACCAGATAAAACAAATTAATATCAAGTATATCGATGGCACAGGCAGTAGTCCCAAGGTATAATCATGGACGACTCTTATGCCTTGGAAGATCCCTTTGAAATAAAGTATCTCATATAGACTTGGGCAATAAGAAAAAACAACTTCAATTACAAAAACAATGGCTAATGTTATTACACCGACTATTAATCTTTTATCTTTCACATTATTAACTTTGGCAGTTAGAACTTTTATTATAACACTGTCGTTACGTAATTGAATTATCTAATATAGAAAACATAAATATATCAAAAATGGCATTTGAATTTACTGATACTAATTTTCAAGAGTCTGCATTAGACTCAGACAAGCTCGTAGTTGTTGACTTTTGGGCAGAATGGTGTGGACCATGTCGCATGATCACTCCTATTATTGATGAATTATCCAAAGATTATGAGGGTAAAGCTGTGATAGGTAAAGTTAATGTAGATCACAACTCTGAAGTATCTACAAAATATGGTGTGAGAAGCATCCCTACAATTCTACTTATTAAGAATGGTGAAGTCGTAGAAAAGCATGTAGGAGCTACTACAAAAGCAGTTTTAGAGGAAAAAATGGCTCCTCATTTATAATTAGCAATTATCTGTAAAAAGTAAGATATTACAAGCCCTTAGCGTTATTATGCTGAGGGCTTTTTAATTGAAGTGATTTAAAAACATATTGTTAATTGCTATGCAACTCATTGAAGCACATCTCTTCATAAAATTTAATCTCCATAGCAGTGGCTATGAAAATGAAATTTCACCTCGATGTGTACTCCAAGCAGCAATATATCACTTTAACCTACGCTTTAAATCACTTCATTATACTAAAAATTGGATATGAGTTTTTTCGACAATTTCGAATTAAATCGCCTGGAAAATCTTGAGTTATTGGCCAAGCAAGTTGTAGAAGGCTTTATTATCGGTCTACATAAGAGTCCATTCCATGGCTTCTCAGTAGAATTCGCAGAACATAGAATCTATAACCAGGGAGAATCTACACGTAACATAGATTGGAAAGTATTTGCCAGAACAGAAAAACTCTTTACTAAGAAATACGAAGAAGAAACTAATCTACGTGCACAGATTGTCATAGACACATCTTCGTCTATGTATTTTCCTGAAGAGCGTAAAGGCAATGAATTAAACAAACTACAATTCAGTGCATTAGCTGCGGCATCATTGATGAATCTCCTTAAGAAACAAAGAGATGCTTTCGGCTTAAGTTTATTTGATGATAAAGTAAATATCCATACTAAAGCCAAATCTTCTACTAAGCATTACAGGATTCTTCTTTCTCACCTGGATAAGCTCATTAAGGAACCGGCACATGATAAGAAGACCTCTGTTGTAGATACCTTACACCAGATAGCGGACAGCATACACAAGAGATCATTAGTGATCATATTCAGTGATATGTTTGATAAGAATGACAACAACGAAGAGTTATTCTCTGCACTGCAACATCTAAAATATAACAAACATGAGGTCGTATTATTTCATGTTATGGATAAGAAATTGGAAGAAAGTTTTGAATTCGAAAACAGACCGCATGAATTCATAGACATGGAATCTGGAGAACGCGTCAAACTTCAATCTAATCAAGTCAGAGAATTCTATCAGGAGAAAGTTAAGTCATTTAAAGAAGCGCTTAGGCTAAGGTGTCTGCAATATAGAATTGATATGATAGAGACAGATATAAGAGAAGGCTTCCATTCTGTACTTGAGACATATCTTGTAAAAAGAAAAAAGATGAGAATATAATGGCTACGAAAAAAATAAGAATAGCAAAACTGCCTACAAGAGCACCTGAAGGCTTAGACAAAGATAAAATAGTCAAGAAGACAAAAAATCTCACAAAAAAGATAAAAAAATTAGTGAGTCTTATGTCTGCTAATAAAAATCATTGTCTTCTTGTTGTATTACAAGGCATGGACTCTAGCGGAAAAGACGGTGTAAGTAAAAGTGTATTCAGCAGAACAAGTCCGACAATGGTATCCGCTTATGGATTTAAAAAACCATCTGATGAAGAATTTGCACATGACTTTCTATGGAGGGCACACAAGCAAGTTCCTGCTAAAGGCGAAGTGAAAATATTTGTAAGATCTCATTATGAAGATGTACTTATACAGCGAGTGCATAACTGGATAGACAGTAGGCATGTCACAGCAAGATTTAATGCTATTAACGCATTCGAGAAATTACTTCAAGTGGATAATAACACCATAGTAATGAAGTTCTTCTTAAATCTATCCAAAGATAAACAGAAAGAAAAACTGATAGAGAGAATAGAAGTCCCTGAGAAAAACTTTAAGCATAATGATGGAGACTGGGAGCAACGTAAGTACTGGGATGAATATATGGATGCTTACGAGGATGTCCTTAATAGATCAGATATAAAGTGGATCAACGTCCCCGCAGACCAAAGATGGTATCGCAACTATGTCGTAGCAGATCATATCGTAAAGCGACTCACTAAGCTTAAGGAGACTTATCCTACACTTAAGGAGAAACCAAAAGTGGATATAAAAAATGGGTAACCAAAAAATGCGAGTTGATCGCTGGCTCTGGTGTGTAAGAATATTCAAATCAAGATCTAAGGCCACCAATGCCTGTAAGAAGGGACATATTGCCATTGGGGAGAGTAAACTTAAACCCTCTGCTTTGGTCTCTATAGGCCAGATTATTATTGTGAAAAAAGATGGCTTCGTTCTTACATTTAAAATAAACGAACTCTTAGAAAGAAGAGTCTCAGCTGTGCTTGCAGAACCCTGTTATGAAAACTTGACACCTGAAGAAGAATTAAATAAATTTAAATCTTGGTATATCGGTAAGGCGAAACCCGAAGTCCGTGAGCGTGGGCTTGGTCGTCCTACTAAGCGAGAAAGGCGAGAGCTGGATGAATACAAAGATGAACTCTTCTTAGACGAATGGTTTGAATCATAGAGATCAATAATTGACTTAAAGTCAAATTTCATTTTATAATAAAAACTTATACTTAATAGAATATTATGAAAGGTATCATATTAGCAGGTGGGTCAGGAACTCGCCTCTACCCTATAACAAAAGCGATATCAAAACAACTGATGCCTATCTATGATAAGCCAATGATCTACTATCCCTTATCTGTACTTATGCTTTCTGGGATAAAAGATGTACTGATAATTACAACACCTCACGACAGCGAATCATTTAAAAGGCTGCTTGGAGATGGTAGCGAGTTAGGTTGTAATTTTCAATATGCAGTACAAAAAGTTCCTAATGGATTAGCACAAGCATTTGTTATAGGAAAGGATTTCTTAGATGGTGATGCCGCTTGTCTTATCTTGGGTGACAATATTTTTTATGGTTCTGGTCTCTCGCAGTTGTTGCAAGAGAGTGCTCAGATAAGCTCTGGGGCAAGAGTGTTTGCGTATCCTGTGCACGACCCAGAGAGGTACGGCGTCGTAGAGTTTGATGAAAACAATAAAGTAATAACTATAGAAGAAAAGCCTGCTATTCCAAAATCTAATTATGCAGTACCAGGACTATACTACTATGATAGTAAAGTCTGCCAGATAGCTGAAGAACTCCAACCTTCCGCCAGAGGTGAGTATGAAATCACAGATCTCAATCGAGAATATCTTAAGCTTGGAGAGCTTACCGTAGGAATTATGCAGAGAGGTACTGCATGGTTAGACACGGGTACATTTGACTCATTAGCAGCAGCTTCAGAATTTATAAGAGTGATAGAACAACGTCAAGATTACAAGATCGGCTGTATAGAAGAGGTTGCATTCCGTATGGGATACATCAATGCAGAACAACTTCAGAAAGTCGCCGAGCCACTTGAAAAATCTGGATACGGAAAATACTTGATGAGATTAATCGGCTAAGATTGATAGTCTATTTTTAATACTCAATACTATTCAGACCTGCTATAGCGTAAGTATATATTTAGTAGTACATACATATAATTTGTATTTTGATCTGTGATAGTTGGATAAACAAATCAAATTATATCTTAGTTTAGTTATTTATACAATCATCGATACTTGCCTCAAATACTGCACCCGCTTGAACTTCAAAACCTTCATTTAATTGTATTGTCTGTCCTGCATGGAATATAGATTCCTCTCCTGACATAAGCATACCGTTAGAATTTAACTCCATCTTTGCATTGTAGCTTGAGTCAGATATCATGCCGTTTATATTCAGTACTATTCCGTCACAAGGCGTGCACTGGTCTGTTACTTGTACTGAAAATATACAATCAGCTTCATTGTTACACTCATCAGTAAAAGTATAGACTACTTCCGTCACTCCTACACTGAAGGTACTACCTGGAATGTAATTAGCCATCTCCGTTAAGTTGATTGTACAATTATCTGTTGCTGTCGGAGCATTATAATTGTATACAAAAACACAGTTCTGATCTGATCCAACAATCGTATCGTTAGGGCAGTCTAAAATGATAGGTGATTCTGTATCTTCTAAGTCTATTGTCTGCGTACAAGTCGCAACATTACCTGCTGGATTAGTTGCTGACCAATGACGCTCTATCTCTATTGCGCAGGTGATACTTGTCGCTGTATCTGCATAAGTGATCACTGCATTATTAATCGATGAGCTTGCTTGTCCCGTAATTATAGGATTCCCATCTATCCCTACGTCACATGTTCTAATTCCAACATGACCATTGGGACAGAAAATATCGATACTGCAAGAATCTATTACTGAGATATTAAAGTTACACGCTTCGCTGTTACCGCAATCGTCCGTAAAAGTGTATATGATACTATGAGTGCCTATTGCAAGCGGATCACCTATCTGGATATTACTTACTTCATCTAAGGCAGTATCACAATTATCAGATGCCTGCGGCGAGCTAAGAGCATATACATATACACAGTTACTATCCGATGCTACTGTGATACTATTAGGACAATTAATTATGGTAGGCACGTCGTTGTCCTCTATCTCAATAGATTGATTACAAGAAGATGTATTACCATTATCATCTGTTGCAAGCCAAGTTCTTACAATGGTCTCATAACAGCTTGTCGGGGTAATATCATCATTATAACTTATAGTAGCCGCTCCATCATTACTACTGGCATAGCCTGTCATAGAAGGTGCATGAGACGTGTTGTCACACAGATTATTTCCTGTGTAATCTTGTGGGCAAGTGATTGTTAATAGTGCCATTGTATCAGCTACATAGATAAACTCCCAATCAAATGCACTGGAGCTCCATCTGTTATCCCATTCTATGTAGTAGGTCGTACCTGCGTTAACTGAATACTCAAAAATCTCAGATGCATAATTAGATCCGTTACCTACATCACAATCATCATCGCTATAAGTTTCATATGTCAAGCTGCTACAGCTTCCGCTGTGCAACCATAATCTCGTGTCTACACCTTCACCACACGACTTAGCAGTGACTACACCATTGCTATCTGGCTGAAAGACAAACCAGTCTGCATGTGTCGCATTATTATTGGAGGCACCATTACCATTATTAGCATGGGCATAATAAATTCCGCTTGTAGTCAATGTCGTTGCAGTATTACAAGTCGAATTATCACACATACAGCCTGCATGCTTCTGTCGTATAAGATCACCTGGCTCTGTACCAAATCCCTCAGCAAAGTTAATACCTACCGACTGAGTATGACAATAGCTCATTATCGTCCCTCCTGCCGCAGGCACTATAGGAGCAGATGGATTATAGCATGAGCCACCACCGCTAGCAGCTATATTACCACAGTCGTCGATCTGCTGATCGTTGTTGGGACCCCAGACACATTGATGTGTATGGCGGGAACCTAATACATGTCCTATCTCGTGAGTGATAACCTGTACATCCCAACTGTAGGTAGGATATGGATTATAAGAATTATTGATATCAGCATAAGCATATGGAAATGATCCACACAACTGATCTACATATGCAATCCCTCCATTAGACCCAGGATCATTAGTTAATAACTGTGCTACATCTCCATTGAATCCGTTAGCCACTAAGTCATCTTTAAAATCATAGAGGCCACTTGAGTTATCTACATATGGATCGTTAGTAGTCCATACGACTATCTGAGAAATAAGAATCGTAATATCTTCATTATCATACAATGTAGACATCTCATTAAATACATCTGTTACATAATCCTGAACTAATACGATGTCAGAATTAAAGTTCAAATACATAGCATAATCGCATTCAAAATAAATGTTGATAGCAGTATTACATGTTGTCCCTGTTTTAGTAATTTGTTGAGATATTGATCTCTTTTCTGATTCTATAGATTCACAGTAGAAGCTCAGGTCTTCGGTAAGATCATTTGCTTCATAGATTATATGATAATCGGAGTCCGAGTACTTACCGATATTATAAGTCTTGTCTTTATATCTGATAATTCCAGCTATTCTATTATCATAGATACTCAAATTAACCATAGACTCTGCGGTACCTACTACTTTACCCGAGTAATATCTACCTCTGCTTTCCTCACCATCAGTCGTACTCCTATTTGTTCCTTTCTGAGTGAGTTGATAATCTGACGAGAAAATCTGTTTCTCTTGTAATGTTATATTGAAATACTTTCCTTGGGCATAAGGAATGGTAAGTCTGATTTCTTTATTCTTATCAGAATGAAGCTTACTGAGTTGGCTTTCTTCTGCTTTAAATAATGCAGAGTGCAATAGGCTAGGCAGGTCAGAACTGACATCAGCAATTTTAAATATCTTATCATAATCCTGTCCACATAATAATATAGGCAGAAATATAATAATTAGACTCAGGGTATTTCGTAACAAGGGTGTCGGACTTAGTCAGTTGAGTAATAATTGACTTTAACTCACCTTTGACTAATTCTTGACTTTTATAAACGGTCTTATTTATTCTATCAACGGTTAAAATTATCCAATAAGCGGCACAATTAAGGTAGTTACTTGCTATTTTGCAACATAGCTTACACTTTTAGATTAAGTGTGTAGCGAAAAAAAGGTGGTCCAAAAAGACCACCTTACTATTGATATATTTTTATGCTTCTATGTTATCTAAGATCCACATGAGAGGCAGCCATCATCCATATTACATACCTCACCTTGCATTACTGAAACATCATCTTCTACAAGGTCCATGACTTCTTTATCATCACTGTACTTTTCTTTATATCCAGCTGAGAGTGAGAACTTAATTGGATCTACGGCAGATTTAGATCTTAAGTAATACATTCCTGTCTTAAGCCCTTGTTTCCATGCATAGAAGTGCATAGATGTCAATTTAGCGAGACTTGGATTCTCCATGAATATATTCAAGCTCTGACTCTGACATATGAAAGCGCCTCTGTCAGCACTCATATCGATCAAGACTTTCTGCTTGATCTCCCATACTGTTTTGTATAGATCTTTGATATCCTGAGGGACATCATCCATATGTTGTACACTACCATTGGCCGCCATCAGTCTTTCTTTCATAGCATGATTCCATAGACCTAATTCTACAAGATCTTTGAGTAAGTGCTTGTTGACTACAACATACTCTCCGGAGAGTGTTCTTCTTGAGTATATATTAGAAGTATATGGCTCAAAGCACTCGTTATTACCTAATATCTGAGAGGTAGATGCCGTTGGCATCGGTGCTAATAGTAGACTATTTCTTACACCCGATTCCTTGATCTTAGCTTTAAGTCCTGCCCAATCCCACCTGTCAGATGGGGTTACATCCCACATATCATACTGGAGGATTCCTTGACTTACAGGACTACCTTCATAAGTCTGGTAAGGACCATCTACAGCTGCTAGTGCATTAGATTCTGTCAATGCTGCATAATAGATAGTCTCAAATATATCTTTATTTAACTGTCTCGCTTCAGGACTATCAAATGGCATCCTCATTTTGATAAATGCATCTGCTAATCCTTGTACACCTATACCTACTGGTCTATGGCGCATGTTAGAGTTTTGTGCTTCTATTACAGGGTAATAATTTACATCTATAACTCTGTTAAGGTTCTTAGTAACAACTCTTGCAACTTTATACAGCTTGTCAAAGTCATACGTCTTAGATTCAACATCGACGAATTTACCTAAAGAAATCGATGCTAAGTTACATACTGCAACTTCGTCTGGAGATGTATATTCTATAATTTCAGTACAAAGGTTACTTGACTTGATTGTCCCTAAGTTCTTTTGATTTGATTTTTCGTTAGCCGGATCTTTGTATAGTATGTAAGGTGTCCCAGTTTCTATTTGTGACTCCATGATCGATCCCCATAGATCTCTTGCACTTACAGTTCTTCTCGCTCTGCCTTCTTCTTCGTACTTCGTATAGAGTGCTTTGAATTCGTCTCCATAACAATCTGCTAAGCCTGGAGATTCATTAGGACAGAATAATGACCAATCAGAATTAGTCTCTACCCTTTCCATAAATAAATCAGAGATCCACATCGCATAGAATAAGTCTCTTGCTCTCATCTCCTCCTTACCGTGGTTCTTCTTTAGGTCTAAAAAGTATTCTATATCTGCATGCCATGGCTCTAAGTACATAGCGAAAGCACCTTTTCTTTTTCCTCCACCTTGGTCAACGTATCTTGCAGTATCATTAAATACCTTAAGCATAGGTATGATACCATTAGAAGTACCGCCAGTGCCTTTGATATAACTTCCTTGTGCTCTTATGTTGTGTATACTTAATCCTATACCTCCTGCAGCCTGCGATATCTTAGCACATCTTGTGAGTGTCTCAAATATACCAGAGATACTATCCTCTGTCATTGTCAATAAGAAGCAAGAAGATAATTGTGGCTTAGGCGTCGCTGCATTAAACAATGTAGGAGTTGCATGGATAAACCATTTCTCTGACATATAATTATATGTCTCGATAGCTGAGTCTATGTCCTCACCATGTATGCCTACTGCAGCTCTCATTAATAGATGCTGAGGTCTTTCTACTACCTTGCCATCCATTCTTAGAAGGTAAGATCTCTCTAATGTCTTAAATCCGAAATAATCGAAATTGTAATCACGATCATATATAATCGCAGAGTTCAATTTAGAAGAATTTTCTTCTATTATGTTAAGATATTTCTCTGCAACAAGACCCGCTTTCTGGCCTGTCTTAGGATCTATATATTCGTATAAATCTCTCATCGTCTTAGAGAAAGACTTTCTCGTATTCTTGTGTAGGTTAGATATTGCAATCCTTGCTGCAAGAGTAGCATAATCAGGGTGCTCAGTCGCAAACGATGCTGCAGTCTCTGCTGCGAGGTTATCTAATTCTGATGTCGTAACACCATCATATAATCCTTGTATAACTTTTTTAGATATTGTTATGTGGTCTACATAATCATTATTGAGGCTATAACATAGCTTCTTGACCCTTGCGGTGATCTTATCGAAACTAACGTCTTCTTTGCTTCCTGTTCTCTTGACAACTTGCATAAAATAAACTGAATTAGGAGGTTAAAAAAATAATGAAAAATGACCTCAGTGTTGGTTGTAGTTTTGTTGAAATTCCTCTACGGTTCAATTATTTATTGAATCGTAGAGGGAAAAATGGGAATTTGGGAAAAGAAAAATCCTTAATTAGAAGTCTTCATCAAGTGAGAATATCTGCTTATCCTTCTCAGCCATAACACCGGCCTTCTGATACTCTCCTACTCTCTTCTCAAAGAAATTAGTCTTACCCTGTATTGAGATTAAGTCCATCCATGGGAATGGATTGGCAGTGTTGTATACTTTTTCGTTACCTAAGTCTACTAATAATCTATCGGCTACACATTCGATATACTCACACATTGTCTCTGCATTCATACCTATGAGTCTTACAGGTATAGCATCAGAAACAAACTCCTTCTCTATCTCTACTGCATCACAGATTATTTTCTGGATAGTTTCTTTCGGTAATTTATTGACGATATGATTATTATAAAGTAGACATGCAAAATCACAGTGCATTCCTTCGTCTCTTGATATCAATTCATTAGAGAAAGATAGCCCTGGCATAAGTCCTCTCTTCTTAAGCCAGAAGATGGAACAGAAAGATCCAGAAAAGAAGATACCTTCTACAGCAGCAAAAGAAATTAATCTCTCAGCAAAAGATGCATCATCTATCCATCTCATAGCCCAATCTGCTTTCTTCTTTACACAAGGCAGATTCTCTATCGCATTAAAGAGGTAATCTTTCTCTTTTGTATCTTTTATATATGTATCTATAAGTAAAGAGTATGTCTCAGAATGGATATTCTCCATCATTATCTGAAAGCCGTAGAAAAACTTAGCCTCCGTATATTGTACATCCGAAACCATGTTATCAGCGAGATTCTCATTGACGATACCGTCACTTGCAGCAAAGAATGCCAATACATGCTTAATGAAGTGTTTCTCATCATCATTCAATCTATTTTCCCAATCTGATAGATCTTGGTGTAGATCAATCTCTTCAGCAGTCCAGAAGCTCGCTTCTGACTTTTTGTAAAAAGACCATATATCATCATGTTCTATTGGGAATAGTACGAATCTGTTGGGATTATCTTTTAATAAAGGCTCTACTTGGTTACTCATGGATAGCTTAAATATTGAAAAGTGATTTGGATAAACAAATTACAAGAAATAATATATATAAAAAAGATATATATAAACTTTAAGATTTAATAATCACTTATCGGACTATTGTATCATCATAATGTTGCATATATATCAGCAAAAGATCAAAAAATCCGAAACCTAAAATTATTAATAGCGTACTTATCGAAACTTATCAGATGAAACTATCGCAGCTATCATGAATCGGAGGACAAATTAAATAAGAAAAATGTATAATATGTTAATCCTTTTTTCAACAGCTGTGGAAAACTAAGATTGCACGTATTAAACTTTTTCGATATATGTAATAATGGAGAATTGTAAGAATTAGTAACTGTCTCATTATCAAGCTTATCCCGTTTTTAGAAATCTAAGAAACCACAATACGCCCTTTAGTTACTAACAGATTCGGAAGATAATATCCACCTAATGTTAGGATAAAAAAAAGAAGAAAAAATATTATTTATCTGTCGTCTTTCTCCCAAGAAATACAATAAGAATAATTCCTAGTATTACAGATGTGATGATCAATCCATAGAATGCAAAAGGGCTATCTTGGAATGGTAAGTGAGTCAGATTCATCCCATAAAAACTGGCAACCAAGGTCGGTACCATGAGTATGATCGTGATTATTGTCAGCCTGTGGATGAAGCTGTTAAGATTGTTAGACACGATAGATGCATAAGCCTCCATTGTCCCACTAAGTATATTAGTATAGACATTAGACATCTCTAAGGCTTGGCCATTATCAATGATGATATCCTCAAAAAGATCCTCATGTGGATCCTTATCTCTTACCTTAAGAAAGTCAACACGCTTCATCTTGAGCATTAACAGATCATTAGCGCTGAGAGAATTTACGAAATAGACTAAACTCTTCTCTATCTTAAGCAACTGACGGAGCTCTTCGTTTCTACTTGAGTTGTACAACTCTTGCTCTATAAGATTACGCTTAAGGTTTAACTTCTTAAGACACTCGAGAAACCAAAATGTGTTTTGCTCAAATAAGTGCAAGACAAATAAAGATTGATCCTTAGGATTAAAGTTCTTGACTCTATTACTAACAATCTTATCTATAATCGGATGTTCTGATGATGATGATATGGTGATGATCTTACCTCCTACCATCACGATACCTATCGGTACAGTAAGGTATATGGCTTCATTCTCTTTGTGAGTTTGATTGACCATCGGTGTATTAATCAACATAAACTTAGCATCCTCTTCTATCTCATATCTGGATCTCTCATCGATATCTAAAGAATCCGTTATAAAATCATTCGGTATACCAAAAGCTTTAGCGTAGATTTCCTTGTCAGCTTCCTCGATAGGTGCTGATAAGTGTACCCAGTCTGATTCTCCTAACTCTTCGACCGAGACAACTTTTCTTTCCTGAAATGCGTAATACTTTATCATGATTATAACTTAGGAGTATACACTAAGAATAGTAGTGACCTAACTACTTAGAGGTGCAAATATCAATCCATTTACACTATAAAACCTATCCAAAATGAAATAAAATGAGATTACTGAAATCTAAGGATATCTAAAGGCTTAATCCTCGTCACCAGATATGTAGGCACGATCATCACTAAGGCTGTCACTGCAATAGTCGCAATATTAATCCCTAGCAAAGACCATATATCAAAAGTTACAGGTACTTCCGAGAGGTAATAGTTCGCCTCATTCAACTTAATAAGACCTGTGGCTTTCTGAAGGTATCCAATGCCGATCCCAAGTATATTACCGAACAACATGGATAGCCCCATTATCCAGAGTGCTATATATATAAAGATCTTCCTTAAGTCCCAGTTACTCATTCCGAGTGACTTTAATACTCCTATCATTTTAGATCTCTCTAAGATAAGAATAAGTAATGCCGTACACATATTAACTAAGGCGACTATTGTCATCAATACTAATAGAAGAATACCGTTGATATCTTGCATCTTAATCCAATCAAACATGGAGGCAAATTTCTCTTTGATCGTTTCGTCATATAACTGTGGTGGTAATATCTCATTATATATGTAATCAGCGATGGGCTCAACATCAGCTATATCATCTATGAATACTTCAAAGCCAGCAACTTCATCAGGCCTCCAGTTAAGCACGTCTTGCAATATTCTAATATCTACGAATCCTACCTTCTTATCATATTCTTCTAATCCTGTCTTATATATTCCACTTACTTTAAATGCTCGCTTAATAGGTTCTTGATCTTTAAGGAAGTAGATAATAACTTTCTCTCCTACTTCTACTTGCATCCTCTTACTTGTCTGTTCTGATATCAGTATACTTCGTGAGGTCTTCTCACTTGTCAAATCCGGAAAGACTCCTTCCTTAAGGTAGGTCTCAAAGTTCTGCCAATTATATTCTTCATTGAGCCCTTTAAGCATAACAGCCTCCATAGCTTCTGCCTTACTATTAATGATGCCAGGCATTACGATATAAGGGATTATCTCTTTGACGCCGCCTTTGGTTTGTTTTTGTACCACGCTTCCAGTTTCAGAATTAACTATAGAATAGTTAAGCTGACCTATGGTGGTTATGGAATCTTTGAGTGCATCGTCATCTAATATCGGTGACAATTCAAATGTCCTCGACATACGTGTATCTGTGATATGGATATGTCCCCAGAAACCAAAGACTTTTTCCGATACCCCTTCTTTAAATCCCAAAAGAACAGCTGTACTTAATATCATAATCGCCATACTTAGTGATATAGAAGCGATAGCGATCTTAATTATCTTACCAGATATACCTTTAGTCGAAGATTGCGAGATACGCTTAGCTATGTAGTATGGTAGGTTCAATTTCTATGACGTATATAATGTAAATATAAACTTTATCTCATGTAGACTTGCTTCCACTCTCCAGCTTGAGGTATAAGGTAAACTCTCTCAATCGTATCTTTGAGCTCTACCCTAAGTACATTTTTAGCACGAGAAGCATTGACCTCATCAGTCTCGTAATCAATGAATCCAATATTATTACGCCAGAACCAATTCCCATATTGCTTAAACTCAACGGTAACAGTATCTTCTATTATGTTGTACTTAAATGAGTCTTGCAATGTCACCTGATTAAAATGGCTGTATTCGTCGATGTGTCCTGTGACATCTTGAGTACCAAATAAATCTAAGGCTTCAGAAAATGTCTCAGCAGATCCTGCATGATAATCAGCGTAAAGAAAGAGTCCTTGATAATTATCCGGTAGTGATAATAACCGTACTTCAGGATGATCGTACCATACGTAGCTACTTATCAGCCCATCGATTAACTGCCCTGCTTCATCACATTTATTGACATTAAGCATGCCGAAGTAGATATGAGCAGCCAATACAATTATGGCAACTATAAAACGTAAAAACTTCGGTAGAGAAAATATTAAGAGAAAAATAAAAGGATAGAAAAATATACTCGCTAAAAATCCATACCTGTCATTCTGAAAAGGCATAATATACATAAAGTACAGATTAGCGATAGGAAATAATGCCATAAAAAACATGACTAAAAAACTTCCCGAAAGCAACAATTTATTGTCAGCGATTATCTTCTTGTACGTCAATCCTACTATGGCAGCTAATGATAACAGTATGCCTCCGATACTGTATAATGAAGCTATATTTTCATACAAAGAAACTCTAAGATTAAAGCTCCAAAAATGACCAAGCATCAAGTACTTGGCAAAATATCTCATTCCATTAGCGGCTAACAGTAATGGATCAAAATTAAGATGCTTTTCTGCACCATAGTGCCCTACCCACTCACCAAGTAACAACTTATTAGCAAGGAAGTATAATACTGTAATTAAGATATGTACCGTAAAAAAACGACTTAAATACTTCCTCCAGTTCCAGTTATCCAAGCTACTACAGGCTACTGCAAATACAAGCAAAATAAATGGTGTAGCAAGATTAATCTCCAATGTCAATAAAGCGGCTACAAACAAACCGTGATGCAATACCACATATGAAAGCCTGTACTCTTCTATCATAGTCTTAAAGAATAGAATTATACCTGATAAGAAGAATATCGTTGTGAGAAGGTAATGCATACAAGCTTTCCAAGTGACAACCTCCGTCTGATAAGGACCTAAGAGAAATCCTAAGGATGCAAATAATGCGATCCAGATTCCTCTCTCGATTGTAAAGGCACTAAATATCTTTCTTAAAAAGTAGAACAAAAGATACGCAGATAGACCATGCAAAACTGCAAAGACAAGATACCATGCTAACTGATTGTAACCGAATAATCTAAAGGTGCCGTAATTGATAATATGAAAAACTGGGTGCAAGCCAAAATACCCAAACCCATCCCATACATCACCCCAGCTACCCTCAGCATACTTAATAAGCCATCCTAAGAAGTCATGGACCATACCATACCTCTGTGTTCTCCAGAACACCAGAATACTTCCGATAACAAATGCTAAAAGAGTAAAGGTCTTAGATCTGAGAAATGTCTTCAATAACTGCCGATTGTGATATGATTAATTCTCCATCTTGCTTACCTTCTGATACGAGTCTTATTCCTTTCCACGTAAGATCACAATCATTATGTATCAGGGCTGATTCGTTAATTCTGAGTACTCCTCCGGGATGCACTATGATCTCTCCACCAGGAGGAATCGACAATCTGCAATGCACCGTAAGCATACCACCTGCTCTTACATGTATATCTGATGTAACATCTCTTTCTCCAAACCAATCTACATGCTCAGATATAGATATTGTATGCGAAGTATCAAGATTGCACCAATCTTCTTTTACATATTTTCTATACTTAGATTTTTTCATAGTAAGAGACTTATGCACTATTCCTAACTGGCACGGTGAGATCGCCATCTGGCTATTATTGTAATCCATGAGATTATTAGATATGGGACCTTCACAGCCTTCACGTCCCTTACTTTCTTGCCAGCAATTAGGATTCCTGGGTGTATCATCACATCCATCATTATACCTCCACGTGTGACGTAATCCGAATATGTGTCCTATCTCATGATTCAATAATGTCGCATAAGCCCAAGGTTTTTCTTTGTCTTCTACCAAGCCAGCTATCTTAAGACTATTGCCTAATGCGATACCAGTACCATGTGTTTTATAAGACTTACTATTAAGACTGTCTTTGTGATGAGGCATTACAAAAATATTAATAATAGAATCTCCACCAGTCTCATATTTCTCTATGACCTCTTTATCATAATTATTTCTATTGCGTCCCTTATTTACAAAATAAGATAGCTCGTCATCATAATTCCAAAAGTAACCATCATCCTCATCCATGCTTGTAATCACATATTGATACTTAGGTTTTAGACAGGGTGTGTCATTACCTTCTGGTAAGTTCATTTTCTTATTTTCACGCAACCTTTTATTAGCATTATGTATTAAAAACTTCATATACCATCTCCCCTTCTCTTCGTTAAAACCATAAAGACTATCCTCAGAATTCATAAATTGAATATTAACCCTGACCTGCTTCTGATAGAGGTTATCGTCAGGTATATAGGATAGTGCATCTGAACATGATAATGCTTGATCAAATACGACATCTTGCCTATACTGATCTAATTGGTCAATAGAAGAGAGGTGACTAATTTGATTTTTACTTTTACAAAAAGGTAATAGCAACATTGCCCCCGTGGAAAAGAACACTATATATAGTAAGTTTTTCAATATCTGTTATTAGTTAATATTCAATTTATTAGATGCCGAAATTACAGTTTTCTCAGGAGTTTGCCAGCCTTATCTAATAATTCTTCAGATTTGGCAAAGCATAGTCTTATGTACTTAATATCCCTATGATCGCTATAGAACGGTGACAAAGGAATACTTGCTACGCCGTGTTTTATTATCATTTTTCTCGCAAATGCAATATCTGAAAGATCACTTATCTCAGAATAATCAAACAACTGAAAGTATGTCCCCTCACAAGGTAATGCTCTTAGATTACTTCCTTTCATAACTTCTCCCAAGTAATCTCGCTTAGACTCATAGAAGCCTGATAGATTCATATAGGAGTCAGGATCTGATAAGTATTCTGCCAGTGCATATTGTATAAATGAATTAACACTGAATACATTCCACTGATGATGACTTCTAACTTCTCGCATAAGATACTGCGGACCGACACAGTAGCCCATCTTCCATCCTGTCGCATGAAAAGTCTTACCAAATGAATATACAGCTATGGACTGCTCATATAGTTTAGGGTAGCGTAACACACTCAGATGTAATCGGCGATCATAAATTAGATGCTCATAGACCTCATCACTAAGTACCAAAATGTTAGTGCCTGACACTAAAGTTTGTAATGCTTGCATATCCGCCTCTGTCATTATCTTACCAGTAGGATTATGAGGTGTATTGATGATGATCATCCTTGTCTTATCAGAGATCAGACTTGCTATCTGATCCCAATCAATCCTAAAATCAGGACCTCGCAATCTATATGGCACTACTTGCCCACCTGATAATTCGATAGCAGGCCTGTAGGAATCATAGGCCGGTTCTATTATTATGACTTCGTCGCCAGCATGTACAAATGTATTAATGATAGAAAATAATGCCTGTGTGGCACCAGCCGTAATTGTAATTTCTGAATCCGGGCTAACCTCAGTCCCATAGGTGAGTTTGATTTTCTGAGCGATAGCTCTTCTTAACTCTATCACTCCAGCAGACTGCGCATACTGATTCCTATTATTATTGAGATGCTCATGGACGAGCAGCTTAAGTTTGTTATCGCAATCATAGTTGGGGAAACCTTGCCCTAGATTAAGAGCATTATACTCTGCTGATAACTTAGACATTACTGAGAATATAGAAGTCCCTCCCTCAAGCTTAGACTTAAAATTTATCATCTCTTTTCTATTTTATAAAAATAAGTACAGCCCCGAATATAGTCATAGCGATGATATACTTTCTGTATGCCTGATTAGACACATATGATATCAACTTATATCCTGCTACAAAGCCTAAAAATACGAATGGCAATAATTTAAAATCTAAGAACAATGATTCTATATCTATCGTCTCCCATACGAATATGTGAAAGGGCATCTTAAAAATATTAACTATAAAAAATAACCAAGCTGCCGTCGCTATAAACTGATTCTTAGTCGTATCAATGGCAAGAAAATAGATATTAATGAAAGGTCCTGCCAAATTACCAATCATAGTGGTAAATCCTGCCAGTGGGCCAAGTATCATTGCTAGCTTATACTGAGCTTTAGTATTGCTGATGGGATTATTGCCAGCATATACCATAAGTAATGCACTTATAAGAATTATAAATGCCATTAATTTTCTAAAAATCCCTTCAGATATATTGCCTCCTACATAAACACCAATAAGTACACCTATCAGCATGAATGGAAGAATAGATCTCAAGGTCGCCCACATTACATCTCTACGATATGAGTATACCGCCAGCACATCAGCGACTACTAATAGCGGCAATAAGACTCCTGTAGATTCTTTGGCAGGGATAACCATAGCTAATAATGTTACAATTAGCACACCTAATCCCTTAAAACCTGACTTCGAAAGCCCTAATAAAAAGGCTGAAAGCCCTAAGCATAAGATATCAGTAAAATCCATTGATTTTTTTTTGAATAATATTAGAGACTTTAAAAATACCACATATATTTGCAGTCCTTTAGAAGTAGAGGATCGGTTAGCTCAGTTGGTAGAGCAACGCCCTTTTAAGGCGTGGGCCCTGGGTTCGAGCCCCAGACCGATCACTTCATATCAGAGAAGTTCATTTAATTGAGCTTCTCTTTTTTTATGCCCATAAGTGGCGAGAAGTCTATCCAAATTGACCCAATAAATCATGGCACTAAGATATGATATCAGGACTGCCTGAGACTGTAGAAAAACCTTTTACCACATATTCCCTAAGTCGTGCTGTTGCCCACTGTCTAAACTTGGTACCTTGCAAACTCTTTACTCGATATCCGACGGATATAATTACATCCAGATTGTAGAAATTAGTGGGCTTAGTAGAAAAATCGGAAATTCCGATTTTTCTCAATGAAGTCTCTTTCTCAAGTTCTCCTTCTTTGTAAATATTCAGGATATGTTCATTGATAGTTGACTTTGCCTTTTGAAATAATTCGGCCATT
>ENA-ORXT01001141-ORXT01001141.1-marine-metagenome-genome-assembly--contig:-NODE-1141-length-37076-cov-81.010108_pt1 | contig 37076 bp, 32 predicted proteins | sample MGYA00237868_ERZ511482 | MGnify/ENA metagenome assembly ERZ511482 | reverse complement strand
TGTTATTCTCCGAGCGCCTCATAGGTCACTAGCCGGTAACGAGAGCCCTCTTGCGCTTTCATTGCTGCGCCAATAACGCCGTGTAAATTATCATCCCAGGCGGTCCATTTATCCACGAATGCATTCGTAGCCTTGCGGTCACCCTGATATTGCAGATCGAGAACTTCCGTGAGCAGACTATCTACCGTTTCGGGGTAGCGATCATAATCGATGACCATTTTGCCGTCTTCCAGTTTCAGCAAACCCGTGTCGAGAAACCAATTCCACTGTATCAGTTTCATAGTGCCGTAAGCTTGACTTCGGCGTGGTTTATTTTTTTGTAACACCCGCAGAATGCCTGCTGCGTAAATCGAGCGTAATTGCTCATCCGTAAAAGAACCGTCAGCATGCAACTTGCGAGCAGAGAATAAGGAGACGAGATCGGATTTCATTTCCTCAACAAGATCAGCGCTGTCTTGTAAGGCAGCATCGATATCGCCGCCGGATTTGGTTTGATCCGGGCCAAGATAATGCCCTATTTCGTGCCAAAGCGTGCGGTAGAAATTACCGTCGAGTCCCAAGTCACCGTGATGCTTATCGGCGGTGGCGGCATTGAAGCTTTTTTCAGCCTCGGCAAGTATTTCCGGATTGCGCAGCACGGTTGAGCGGATCAATATAGTCCGTCCATATTGGCGGGATAAATGTCCTTCATTAGGTAATATGGTAGCCGTGTTAGTCCCGCGCGCCTGACCGTAATCAGCGATGATGTTATAGACGCCGACCGGAATATTGCTGCGCACCTTTTTGTTGGCCGTATAGGGCAAGTCATCCTCAATCGCTTGAATGTCACCTATGGCGGCGGCAAGCTCATCACTCTTGGGTTTATCGCGCTGCAAGAGTGATAGGCTGAAAAAGCTCTTCACCCCATATAGGGCATCATCATAGGTCTCGTAACTACCGATCTGAGCATTGAGATTACCGGTAAATTGGCCGGTCACCCAAGCGGCGTCGCCGCCATCATAATCATCCGCCAAAATATCTCGCGCTCTGGCTCGCAGGTAGCGCGAAAAAGCGATGTCACCGTCTTGGGTCAAATCGGCGGCGGCATTCAGTCGGTCATAGATGAAAAATATATCCGGCGCATAAGCAACAGAGTAAGGGAGTGCAAAGTAGCCGTCAGCTTCGCTTATGCGGGCTCTTAGGCCAGGGTGTAGAATATCGAGGCTGGGGTGGGCGTCGAGCGCCGCTAAAGCCGCCTGTCTATTCTCAGGCGTTGCGGCTTTGACTACAGCGCGTAGGTGAAGCAATTCGTCTTTGCGGTCCGGGTTAGCGGCGAGGAAGGCATCCATATCCGCGCGCTGCATATCCACAGGATATACATTGCGGGCTGGCGCTTCAGCATCGGCACTTAAAAAGCCTTCACGCGAATTATCGAGGGTTGTTGCGACTGGTCCTTTCATAATTCGAAAAATATCTTTCAAATCCTGCCTATCACTTTCCGCCAATGCCGCTTCAACGTCGCGGCCTTGCGGGTGGCGTTGCTCTAGGTAGAGCGTGTGCAAACGCGCTCCGGCAGCCGTCAATTCCTCCACGGCGGCTTTCTCATTTTTACTCAATAAGCTGTCATCATAGGGGAAGCGCAGGCGCATGGTCTTATCAAGAATGGCACGCGTCTTCGTCTCGTCCCAAGCATCAGAAAAGAAATCATGTTGTGAAGTATTTGCACTTGTTTGCGACGCGACGACCTTTTTCGAAGATGCCGCATTATCCTGTGTGTTTGGCGCGCAGGCTGTGAAAACTAATGCTGTACCGATTAACAGAGCTTTTCTCATGACGTTTCCCATTATCTCATTATTGGCAGAGCTATAGGGTCAACTATTTTGGGCGTCCAGTTTTTAAGAAAAGCGAATACCCGTGAAGTTAAGTTTTAGCTGTTCAATCCGGCCTCATCAAATTGTTCCATAATCGCTCCAAAAAAGGCCGCAGAGCCGAGTTCGCATGACCCATCCTCGTTTCGGAAAAACAAAAATCCCGCCATTTCAATCTCCTACAGCTAATTTTAAGAGAATAATCCTCGATTCCAAAAGCTGTGATAGAGTGGCTAAGTTCTTTCAAACACGGGACTAGGTAGGACGTCATCTACCCGTTTGAAAGACGGTGGGTCTGAGCATTTCGGGTGACTCCGAGATTGTGCCGGGACTTTTGGAGTGAGAGCCGATGCCTGGGTCCAACGCTGGCCCAACTGGTAGGACAGACGGGCCGCTTCATCTACAACCACTGCCGCAGAGCCTGTGATGCTGCCTTACAAACAGCGTTACGATCCTTCTGTAAAACAACTCTACTTTTCTGCCGGTGTTCCGACAGAAAGATCAACTCTGCGGGCAAGTCCTGCTTTATTTACTGCCTCGGCAACCGCCCAAAAAGAGAAAGTGGCGGCTGCGAACGAACCCGTTTGTGTTATCATCACCTTCTCTATTGCCCCAACGCCCTCTCCCGCCTATCCACCCGCCATATGTCTAAAGCCCTCGAAATCGAACCCAAGCGCCGCCGCGTTTTTGCGATCATCTCTCATCCCGATGCGGGTAAGACGACGCTTACCGAGAACATGTTACTGGCCGCGGGCGCCATTCACCAAGCGGGCCGCGTCGCCGCGCGGGGTGAAGCCCGCCGCACGCAATCGGATTGGATGAAAATCGAGCAAGAGCGCGGCATTTCCGTCTCGTCCTCCGTCATGACGTTTGAGCATAAAGACCTCATCTTCAACCTGCTCGACACGCCGGGCCATGAGGACTTCTCGGAAGACACTTACCGCACCCTCACTGCCGCCGATTGCGCCGTTATGGTGCTCGATGTGGCGAAGGGTATTGAGCCGCAAACATTGAAACTTTTCGAGGTCTGCCGCCTGCGCGATATTCCGATTATTACTTTCGTCAATAAGCTCGACCGCGAGGGCCGTGACACCTTCGATATCATCGCGGAAATTCAGGATAAGCTCGCGCTGGACGTCGTGCCAATGCAATGGCCTGCTGCTTCGGGCCGCCGCTTCAAAGGCGTCGTCGATTTGCGCACGAATGACTTCCTCCATTTCGTGAAACCCGAAGATGGCGGCGAGCATGTCATGACCAAGGTCGACGGCAATTCCATCGGCGGCATGTTTGACAATGAAGACCTGTTGAATGAATTTCTGGAAGAGCAAGAACTCGCCCGCGAATATCCGGACTTTAACGAGCAGAGCTTTCGCGAAGGTCATATGACCCCCGTATATTTCGGCTCGGCCTTGCGCAAATTCGGCGTGTTAGAGCTCATCAATGCCCTCGCCGAGCTCTGCCCCGAACCGCAAATCGAGAAAGCCAAAAAAGGCGGGCAAGAGGTGGAAATCAAACCGACGGGCAAAGAAGTCGCCGGATTTGTGTTTAAGGTTCAAGCCAATATGGACCTCAATCACCGCGACCGCGTTGCATTTCTACGCATGTGTTCGGGCGAGTTTAAGCGCGGCATGAAACTCAAAACGGCCGAGAATAAAACCATCTCCGTCCACAACCCGATCCTGTTCTTCGCCCAAGACCGGGAGCTGGCAGAGAACGCCTATGCGGGCGATGTCATTGGCATTCCGAACCATGGCGCGCTGCGTGTCGGCGACAGTCTGTCCGAGAGCGGCAAAATTGTCTTCGCGGGCATTCCGAACTTCGCCCCTGAAATTCTGCGCCGTGCGCAATTGAAAGACCCGCTCAAGGCCAAGCATTTGCGCAAAGCTCTGGAGTCCCTCGCCGAAGAAGGCGTCACGCAATTGTTCAAACCAAACTTTGGGTCTGACATGATTGTCGGCGCGGTCGGCTCGCTGCAGATCGACGTCATGCGGGAGCGGATTAAAACGGAATATGGCCTCGACGTGACCTTCGAAGTCCCCGCTTATCAAATCGCCCGCTGGATCGCGTCAGACGATGAAGAGGCCCTCAAAACCTTCGTCGATAAGAACGTCATGACCACAGGAACGGATGTCGACGGCGCGCCTGTCCTCCTCGCGAAATCAGCCTGGGATATCGGATATGCGCAGGAAAAGAACCCTGATTTGCGCTTTTTGACAACGAAAGAGAGGGCGTAGGAGAAAACGGCACATAACTTGAAACGGGAATTATCAATCGACAATTCTCCTGAAAGTGCGTCCCATGCTGATACAAATACTCCCCGGCCTCATCATGTTCGCAATCACATTGGCGTTTGTGACGCTCATGTTTATCCCGGTTACGGCCTTCAAGCAAAAAAATGAATTGATCCGTTTCTATTGGGTCGGAGTTTGGCTGTTCTTGGCTTTTATCGCCGCATTCTCGGGCGGATCGGAAACCCTGACATTATTCCATTATGATGTCGGGAATGTGCCGGTGGCATTGCTGACCTCACTCACGGTCTGCTTCGTGATCTTCGTCATGTTTGGATGGTTCCGATTGTCATTTTCAGCCATCTACGCCGGAATTACCTATTGGATAAACAAGCGGAAAAAGGCTTAACGCCCACCTGCCAAAACCTCGCCGAGCGGCTGCTCCGCGACAGGCAATGTCGGCACCGCGCTCGCGGATGGAATAGCGACATCATCATTCAGATTACCGAATAAGCTCGTGCGGGCTTCTTGCGGGTTTAGAGCCACAGGTCCCGTCAGAGGCACAGCCTGCACCGGAGTTTGCGCTGTTAATTGCGCGAGACGCTGACTGGGTGTCATCGCTTGCGGACGCGCAGCCACCTGAGGTGCCGGAATAGGTTGCCCAATCGGCGGACGCGATTGCCCGCGTTGTTGCGGCTGTTGGTAGGCTTGGCGCGCTTGTTGAGGCATTTGTGCAGATGGCTGCATACGGGGATCTTGGAATTGCGGCGTTGGCGTTCCCTGCCCTTGCAGTCTCTGGCCCTGCTGCGCTCTCTGGCCCTGAACGCGGCGCGGTCCTGTTGCGCGGCGCGAGGCTTGTCTGCGAGTCGGCTGGGCTTGAGGTTGACGCATTTGCTGTCCCCTTGGTTGCTGACCTCGTATTTGCGGAGAAGGCGCGTCCAGAATGGGGCGGAACATCGGACGTTGGTTTTGAACAGGTCTCTGTCCTTGCGGAGTGGCCCCAAGGGCTGCCTGTGGCGTCGTCCGTGGCGCTACCTGCGGAACGCCGGCTTGGCCTTGACGATATCTGTTCTGCTGTTCCGTGAGGCTCATATTTTCGACGGAGGTATATGAGGCTTGTTGTGTCGCAGCCCGTTGCGGCACGGGCTGGCGCACAATGCGGCGACCGGATGGCGCTTGCCCGACGCGAACCGTATTGGTGTTGGCTTTGGGCTGTGTCCCAACACGGACCGTGTTCGTTCCCCCTGTCGTAAGGCCTGAATAATAAGGCGCGGCGGATTGGCTCTCGCCCGAGATAGAAATTTGCGAGGAAATTGGCGTCGAAACGGATGAAAGAAACTCGCAAATACCCGCCGCTCTAGGATTGGGTTTGACGTAATTCCAGCCGCGACACTGCGCATCGCCCGCACATTGATTGTCACAAACATCAGCGCCGGCAGCCACGGTGCTGCTGTAAGGCGTGCCGGGACGATAAGTGCCGAGGTCTGCTGCGAAAGCCGGAGCCGATAAAAGAGCCGCAAAAACGGAGAAAGTAAGAAAACGCATGAAAGCCTCGCAGCAGAAAAGTCGAATCATTGATCCGATATTGCCGCGAAGGCGTTAGCGCTTGGTTAACCCTGTCTGTTAACCGTTATCGCTATGGCTGCGGTGCGGCTCTCGCAATTTCCGCCAAGCTTTCCATTTCCAGCCCCGCACCGCCAATCAGCGCGCCGTTCACATTCTTCAATGCGAGCAGGCTTTCGGCATTAGCCGGCTTGACGGAGCCGCCATAAAGTAAGCGAACCTTGGACCCGACCTGTTCGCGGATGGCATTATGCATCTCGTCGACATCTTCCGGAGTCGCCGTTTTGCCTGTGCCGATGGCCCAAACAGGCTCATAGGCTATAACATAATCCTTCAATTTGGGCACGCTGGCTTTGATTTGCGCCGCGACGACAGAATTGGCTTTGCCTTTATCGCGTTGGGCCTCTGTCTCGCCAACACAGATGATAGGGATCAGGCCCGCCCGCGCGGCGGCTTTGGCTTTTGCATTCACGTCGGCATCACTGTCCCCGGCCGCCCGGCACTCGCTGTGGCCGACAATAACATAGCTCGCGCCGGCATCCTTTAGCATTTCCGCTGAGATATTGCCCGTATGCGCGCCGGATTTCTCGACATGACAGTCTTGCCCGCCGAGCAAAACGCCCGTCTGTTCCGGGTCAAGCATAGAGCCCAGGTGTATAGCGGGCGGGCAGATAAGGACATCCAAATGCTCACGACTGTCGACATGATACAGCCCTGCGAAATCAGCGGGTTTGAACACCCAGCTCATATCGCCGTGCATTTTCCAATTCGCCGCAATCAGGGTGCGTAGTTTTTTAGCCATCATCAATCTCCGTCTTTCAAATAATATGCCAATAATTCCACCCGCATTCAAGCGCATCGCGGCCTTGTAAGACACGGGCCTCATGGGTAAGACAGCCCACGTTTTAGGTATTCGGACACCCCACTCTCATGGCAAATTCCATTGGCGCAAAAATCAGAGGTGCATTTGTTGCAATCCTCGTCGGCTTGCTCGTTCTAGCCTTCGCGGTCTGGGGGGTGAATGACATCTTTGTGCCCGGCGTCAGAAATGCGGTCATCAGTGTAGGCGATGCGAGTGTCTCCACTCGGGATTTCGAACGCGACTTACAATCCCGTCTGCGCGAGATTGCAACCCAGCGCGGCGAAGGGCTCACCAATGAAGAAGCCTATCAGCAAGGCGTCCACCGAGACCTGATAACGCAATATCAGGTTCAATTGGCGATCGAGAAAGATGCGCAGGATTTGGGCGTGGGCGTCAACCGCGCTGATGCAAAAGCCTATATCGAAGCCATTCCGGCGTTCCAATCAGACATCACGCAAGAATTTGACCGTGATAAACTGATGCAGGCTTTGGCGCGGTCCCGTAACGGTTACACAATCAAAAAGTTTGAGGAAGATATCCTGCGCGATCTGCGCCGCGTCCAAACCGTCGAGGCTATCGTTGGCGGTATTCAGGCCCCTTCCGGTTTTGCCAAACGACAATTTGATTTCCTGTCAGAGCAGCGCAGAGCGACGGTCCTGACGATTAATAAGGACGCAGTTCCCGCACCGGAAGCGCCATCCGATGAGGATTTGCAAGCATATGTCGATGAGAATGCCGCCCGTTACACCGCGCCGGAATATCGCCAAGTCACTCTGATTCGACTGGAGCCTTCCGGTTTCCTTCCCGACGTTGTCGGGGAAATCACCGAGAAAGACGTTCAGGAAGAATTCGATAGCCGGATTGCGCGCGGCATATTGGGAACTCAAGCGTCACGCGACGTTGTTGTCCTCTCCGCGCCGGATGAGGCCACAGCCAAAGACGCCGCGACCCGCTTGGCCGCAGGCGAAGAGCCTTCACTGATCGCCAGCGCGCTTGGTCTTGTTTCTCCTGACCGCTTTGACGGCGTGGCAAAAGATCAGCTTCTTGATTCCAAAACAGACGATGCCGCATTTGCCCTAAAAGAAGGCGAGGCCCGCGCTTCAGAAAATAGCCTCGGCGGATGGGAAGCCGTTTATGTGCCGAGTGTCACGGAAGCGACGACACCTGTCTTTTCGTCTATTGAGCCGGAAATCCGCCGCACGCTCGGCGAACAGAAAGCCAAGGACCGTATCTTCGACATAAGCGAAGACATGGATACGCGGCTTATCAATGGCGAGACATTGGAGGCCATTGCGGCGGAATTAGACCTGCCAATGGAAAGCTATGATTATATTGACCGTTTGGGAGAGACGCGTGACGGGCTGGTCATGACAGGCTCCAGCCGCATTCCCGGTATCGCACAAGATGATGAATTGCTGCGACTGATATTCACGGAAGACATTGGTTTTGACACAGACATTTACCCGACCTTTCAGGACGGCATTGTCGCGTTCCGGGTGACGGACGTCATCGACAGCACGGTGAAACCGCTGAACGAAATTAAAGACCAAGCCCTGAGCGCATGGACAAATGAAAAAATCCGGGAGGCTCTGACTGAGCGAGGATTGGCGTTGGCGCAGGAAATCCGCGGCGGAAAGACTTTGGAGGACGTTGCCGAAGAACTTGGCACAGCCGCGACACTTGAAGAGCGCGGCATTTCGCGCACCCAGCCTCCCCGCGATATTGCGGGTGCGGTGGTTGTTGACCTTCTGACATCGGATGTGGGTGACCTTGCGCGGGGCACAGGGGCCTTGCCTTTGACGTATAATTTAGCGCGACTCGATTCAATCACTCCGAACTCTGACGGCTTGGCCGGTGAAATTCTGGACACCGTCCAGAGCAACATCAGCGCGGAAATTAGCGGCGACATACAAAATGCCTATCGCATGTCTATTTTGAAAGAGCATGAGCTACGCGAATATCCGGCTCAAGTTCGTGCAATCATGGGCATTGAGGGCGAATAAGGTCTGGCATGACCCTCACCTTCTCTCCTGCGCAAGAGGCTGTCGACAGTTCAAAAACTCAACTCGTCCACACACGCGTTATCAATGATATCGACACGCCGGTTTCGGCTTTTCTGAAAGCGGCGTTGGGGAAGCCTTACGCGTTCCTGTTTGAATCCGTGACGGGCGGAGAGCAACGCGGACGATACAGCTTTTTCGGATTTGATCCTGACATCATATGGCGCTCTCTGGGCGACAGCAGCGAGATAAGCCGGGATGGCGGTGAGTATATCGCTTGTGCGGGTAAGCCGCTGGAAGCTTTGCGGGCTTTGCAGGATGAAATTCAATTTGACCTGCCGGAAGATATGCCGCCCATGGCTGCAGGTCTGTTTGGGTATCTTGGCTATGACATGATCCGGCATGTCGAATGCTTACCGGGCGCCAAGCATGACCCAATCGGGACGCCGGATGCCATCATGGTGCGACCGCGCATTGTCTGTATTTTCGATCAAGTCGCCCAAGAAATTATCATCGGCTCCCCCCTGCCTGCTGGCGGTGACTACGCAGAAGCCTGCGCCCGAATTGAACGCGTTGCGGCGGATTTGGCTTTACCGGTTTCAGTCAATACAGGCCGCGATGTGGCGATCCCGACGCTGAGCCCGACCTTGGGAACGGACGAAAAAACCTTTGGAACCCGTGTCGCCAAGGCCAAAGACTACATTCTGGCAGGTGACGTTTTTCAAGTCGTGATTGGCCAACGCCTGTCTGCGCCTCTGCCCGCGTCGCCCTTCGCGCTTTACCGCAGCTTGCGCCGCATGAACCCCTCGCCCTTCCTATACTTTCTCGATTTTGATGACCATCAGGTGATTGGCTCCAGCCCGGAAATCCTCGTGAGACTACGCGATAATGTCGTCACCGTTCGCCCCATTGCCGGAACGCGCCCGCGCGGGAAAACAGTAGTTGAGGACAATCAATTTGAAGCCGATCTGCTGGCTGATCCCAAAGAATGCGCGGAGCATTTGATGCTGTTGGATTTGGGCCGCAATGACGTTGGCCGCGTCGCGAAACCCGGCACCGTTAAAGTCACAGAGCGTTTTACGATAGAACGCTACAGCCACGTCATGCACATCGTTTCTAACGTCGAAGGCGAAATTCAAGATGGCCTCGATACGCTCGACGCACTCTTTGCGGGCTTCCCTGCAGGTACGGTCAGCGGCGCGCCGAAAGTCCGCGCCATGGAAATCATTGACGAGCTGGAAGACGAAAAGCGCGGAATCTATGCGGGCGCCGTTGGCTATCTCTCCGTCACAGGCGATATGGACACGGCCATCGTGCTGCGGACAGCCATCGTGAAAGACGGTGTCATGCATGTCCGCGCGGGCGCAGGCATTGTCATGGACAGCGTCGCGCAGATGGAATTCGAAGAAACAATCCACAAATCCAACGCTCTCTTCCGCGCGGCGGAGCAGAGCGTGCGTTTTGGAGGAAATTCGTGATGGGCTGCGAGAAGAAAGGGTTCTCCTCCACCGCGGAGCGGGGGAGGTGTCCGCAGCGAAGCGAAGGACGGAGGGGGTGCAGCGCGTCTGCGCTGCCAGTTGAATTATTAAGACTCCCATCTAGTTTTTTTAGCGGCGCTACCGCGCCGACCCCCTCCGACTTACGAGCCTGCTTCGCCGTCTCTACAGCCACCTCCCCCGCTTTCGCGGTGGAGGATTTTTTGTTAGAATCTTAGACAATGCTCCTAGTCATCGATAACTACGATAGTTTCACCTACAACCTCGTGCATTACGCGCAAGAGCTGGGCGCGAATACGAGAGTCGTGCGCAATGATGATTTGAGCGCTGCCGATGCGCTCGGCATGGGCGCTAAAGGCATTCTCCTATCGCCGGGTCCTTGCACGCCGAATGAAGCAGGCATTTGCCTGGAGTTAATTAAATCCGCGCCGGATGATCTCCCCATTCTCGGCATATGCCTCGGCCAACAATCCATCGGCCAAGCCTTTGGCGGTAAGGTCATTCGCGCCAAGGAAATTATGCACGGTAAAGTCTCGCCCATCCATCATGATGGCACAGGACTTTTCGCTGGATTGGACAGCCCGTTTGACGCGACGCGTTACCATTCGCTCTCGGTAGAACGTGAAACCCTACCCGGCGAATTGCTTGTCAATGGGTGGACAGAAGACGGCGAGATTATGGGCCTGCGTCATGCCACCCGCCCGATACACGGGTTACAGTTTCATCCTGAATCTATCGCCTCTGAAAATGGGCATAAGCTCATTGAGAAATTCCTCGAGTTGATGTCATGAAGGGTGCGGATATTCGCGCGACGCTGACCTCTATGTTGTCAGGCGAGATGGACACAGCGGACATCGCGTCCACCCTCATTCAGATTGAAACCGAAGGCGTCGGCGCGGAGCAGCTCGCGGCGGGCGCTGCTGTCATGCGCGAACATATGACCCGCGTGAGCGTGCCTGACAACGCCATTGATATTGTCGGCACGGGCGGGACAGGACTCAAGCTTTTATCTATTTCCACTGCAACTGCTTTCGTCGTGGCAGGCGCAGGCGTCCCCGTTGCCAAACACGGAAATCGCGGCGCGAGTAGCCCGACGGGAACTGCCGACACGTTATCCGAACTTGGCGTCAATATTGCCATGACGCCGGATCGCGCGGCAGCAGCGGTATCGGAAGTCGGGATGGGTTTTCTCTTCGCACCAACCTATCACCCCGCCATGCGCCATGTCGGTCCCGCGAGAAAACAAATCGGAAAACGTACGATTTTCAACAGATTAGGCCCGCTTTGTAATCCTGCCGAAGTTAAATATATGCTACTGGGGAGCGCTGAAGCGCATCTGGTACGGCCCATGGCAGAGGCCTTGAAAGCGAACGGCGTGATGTCGGCGATGGTGGTTCACGGCGACGACGGCATGGATGAAATTACGACAACAAATGTCACCCACGTCGCGGAATTAAATAGAAACTACATCACGGAATTTGAGCTGACGCCAGAGACATTTAACTTAGATCGCGTTTCATTACAGGCCCTCTCGGGCGGCGCACCTGCCGTGAACGCTGCCGCCTTGTCTCGACTTTTAGAAGGTGAGCTTTCTGCCTATCGCGATATCGTCTGTTTCAATGCGGGGGCAGCCTTGAAAATTACAGGCAAAGTTGATGACATTACCGCAGGAATTTTATTGGCGTCCGAGTCCTTAGATTCGGGCAAAGCCAAATCCGTGCTCTCCCGTCTCGCGGAGTTTTCTCATGGCTAGCCTCATGGACGCGCCTGACGTGTTAAAAAAAATCGCCGCCTACAAGGCGGATGAAGTCGCGGCGTTGAAAGCCCGAACAACGATTGAAGCTCTGCGCGAAATGGCGGCGACCCTGCCCCGCCCGCGTGGATTTGAGGCCGCAATTGAATCCGCCACCGGTCCCGCACTTATCTGCGAGGTCAAAAAAGCGAGCCCGTCCAAAGGCGTCATTCGCGAAGATTTTGACCCTGTTGCGATTGCGAAAGCTTTTCAGGCGGGCGGTGCGACTTGCCTATCCGTGCTGACCGACGGCCCGGGCTTTCAAGGCAGCAATGAGATATTCAAACAGGTCCGAGAGACAACATCGCTCCCGCTCCTGCGCAAAGATTTCATGCTCGACCCCATCCAAGTCGCCGAAAGCGCAGCGATGGGCGCAGATTGCGTGCTCATCATTATAGGCATGATTGATGATGAGAGCGCGAAAGCTCTGCTGGATGAAGCAAACGCATTGGGCTTAGACGCCCTCATTGAGACCCATGACGAGCTTGAATTGGAGCGGGCGATAAAACTCGGCGGGTCCATGATCGGGATTAATAATCGTGACTTACGGACATTTAATACGACACTCGACACTTTCACAAAGCTCGCGCCTAAAGCGCCGAAGGACCGCACCCTCATTGCGGAGTCAGGCATTTTCACCCGCGAAGATATCCTCCGCCTCGCCAAACATGGCGCGCAAGGTTATCTCATCGGTGAGAGTCTGATGCGGCAGGATGATGTTAAGGCGGCGGTTAAGCATTTATCTTAGATTACTTTACTACGTAAACGGCCCTCTAATTGTGAGTTCAAATGTTCGTATATAAAGCTTTTGCTTTTATCGGCATGTTCCTCATCATTTTCATCTTCATGATTTTCTCTCATTGGGAAGAGACAGGCTATTTAAATACCGATGACAAATACGCCAGGTTCTTAAAGTACAACTGGAAATGGGCTATTCCTTTGCTGTGTATATTGCTTGGACTATTTCTTGCCGCGGTCACACCCGGCGACTCAGCCCTTGACAAATAAAAGAACATCAGTAGAACAAAGGTCAATGTTGCCATTTTGTTCGGAGATATACGGATGCTGACCCAGAAGCAGAGAGACCTTCTCATTTTGATTGATAAGCGGATCAAGGCCGTGGGTGTGCCGCCGTCTTATGATGAGATGAAGGATGCGCTGGGTTTGGCGTCAAAGTCCGGCATTCATCGTCTTATTTCTGCGTTGGAAGAACGCGGTTTCATCCGCCGCCTGCCCAATAAAGCCCGCGCGATTGAAGTCCTCAAAACGCCGGAAGGCTATGACAGCGGCGCAGCCCTTTCGCCTGTGGCTGCCAATGACAGCTATGAAATACCTTTTGTCGGTAAAATCGCGGCAGGCCTGCCGATTGCGGCGATTGAAGATTCGCATAATTTAATGGCCGTTCCGCCCTCTATGATGGGCAATGGCGATCACTTTGCCCTCGAAGTCGAAGGCGAATCTATGATTGAGGCCGGCATTATGGATGGCGACATTGTTGTCATTCGCAAAGCCAATACAGCGCGCAATAATGAAATCGTCGTCGCCCTCGTCGATCAAGACGAAGCGACGTTGAAACGGATTTACCGCACGGGCAGTCAAGTCGAGCTTATCGCGGAGAACAAAGACTTCCCAACCAAAACTTACGGTCCTGACCGTGTCGAGGTTCAGGGCATTTTGGTCGGACTGGTGCGCAGCTACCAATAGGCAAAGCGGCCCAGCTTAATTCCAAGCCCGTCGTCTTTCCTTTGGGGGACGTGCGGGCTTTGTTGTAAGTCGGTCCCCCAGATAAACATCCAGAGCGCCTGTTTCGCGCAGGCTCGTTTCATCCACCAGCACAGCATCACACGCTCGCCGCGCCACTGGACCCGCGCTGCGAACGGCAAGAATGACCAAATCCGACGCCATACATTCTTCCGGCACCTCGGACGGGCTTTGTAGGATCGAAATTTGCCATGCCCCTATTTGCGCGCGGCACGCCAGAGAATCACATTGCGCGATACGGTCTTCATAAGGGGCCCAATCCACATTGGTTTGCCCTGCCCTCTGCGCAAATTGTTCCCGGCCATATCGGTCTGAACGGCGCGATCCGACTAGCAGAACGGGATTAGCGCCCTCACTGTCAGGCGGCTGCCAAAACGCAACTTTACCGTCTTCAGAAATACGCAAGTCAGGTGTAGGCGCTTGCCCCCATCCGGCAAATGCCACCCCCATCAGCGCCAGCCCGGGAAGCTTCCACCACCTCCGCCCCATACAGAGCGCCACAAATCCCAATCCAAAGACAGGCAAAACCCAATTGGGAGCTGCGCCAATGTAGAGCATCGCCCCCGGCCAACCCGCAACCCAATCCGCCGCTTGCAATATGGGCTCCAAAGCCAGGCTCATCAGATATAACGGCCCCGCCTCTAACCCGAACGGCATAGACAGGAGTGAGACAACCGCCAGCGGCATCACGAATAATGAGAATAACGGCATGGCGAGCAGATTTCCGGCAAAGCCATATTTCGCAAATCTGTTAAAATGGAACAATGCAAATGCCCCCGTGGCAAAGCCAGCAACGAGGCTCGTCACACTTAGCGATGAAATAAAATCAACGCCCCGCCGGACCAATCCGCGCCGGGAATAAGCCGGACGAATGCTCTGCCAGGCTTGATAGACGGCGACCAAAGCTGTCACTGCGGCGAACGACATTTGAAACCCAACGGAGATCAAACTTTCGGGATGAAGCGCCAGCGTTATCAACGCTGCGACGGAAACGGAACGCATTGAAACCGCGCGGCGATCCAAGATGATTGCCAGAAAGAATATCGTAGACATGACCCACGCCCGCTGCGTGGCGACAGAAGCGCCGGATAAAACCAGGTAAAATGTCGCCGCACCAATGGCCGCTGCCGCTGCGAATTTCCGCACGTCGAAACGTCGCGACAACGGCAAAATACAGGCCAGAATAAAGGACGCGCCGGAATAGGTTCCGCCCGCCAAAAGCGCCATATGCAAGCCTGAAATCGCGAGGATATGCGCCAGTCCGGCGATGCGTAGATTATCTGTTTGCTCGCTCGGGATGAACCGCCTGACCCCCGTCATTAACGCCGCCTGCAATCCAGACGTTCCGCTGGGCGCGGCTGCCACCACACGGTCGGCCAATCCATATCGCCAACGCACAACCGCGCGCCGCACAGTATCCCCCATGCCGAGGTCTGCTTCGCCTTGAGTTTCGGGCGCGCCATAGCCGAACCCAAATCCGCCAATGCCTTTGAAATAGGCCGCTTGCCCCGGATCATATCCACCCGGAACGACCGCCCCCGGCGGCGCCTTGGCTGCGACAAGCCAGTTAATTGTTGCGCCGGCCTCAATGGGCGGATCCGGCTTTTTGGTTATCCGTATGCGTAATCTACTGGGCATCTCTTCCGCCGCCATGCCCCGCACGGATAAGAGTTCCACAACAAAACGTTCGCTGTTTCCGGATTTCTCAATCGCGCTCACCCAGCCTTCAATGCGGTAAGTGCGCTCCTGTTGCGGGAGGCGCGGCGAGTCCGCTGCCGCCGTGTGCCAAACCGAGCGTCCAAAACCGAAGGTCAGCATAAAAATCAGCCAAACTGCCCCCACTCCCGGCCATAATTTGCGCTTAAAGACAAACCAGATAGCTCCTAAAAAACAACACGCCGTGATGACTTGCCAAACTTCGGGCTCGGTCGGCCAACCAAAATAAATGGCCACACCGATTGCAAATGCGATGACAGCGGTATTGAAGCCCGGGTAAAATGCGAGCGCTGCGGCACCGCGCTCACGCCACATAATTGCAGGGAGGGTTTGCAAAAACCCGTCCTGAAAATTCCTATTCACCTTCGCCATCACATGCCATAGAGCGCGCAATTCTAAGAATAAAGCAAGCCCGAAAGAACAACTATCAGATGAACAAACCCGTCGTCACACGTTTTGCACCTTCCCCTACAGGGTATTTGCATATTGGCGGCGCGCGGACGGCTTTGTTCAATTGGTATTTTGCGAAGAAAACGGGCGGGCAATTTCGTCTCCGCATCGAAGATACAGACCGCGCCCGCAGCACGGATGACGCCACGGCGGCTATCCTCAAGGGCATGGAGTGGTTAGGAATGAGCGCCGACGGCGATATCATCTATCAAAGTCGGAATGCGGACGCCCATGTGGCGGCCGCAAATGCGATGTTGGAGAGCGGCATGGCCTATCGTTGTTACGCCACCGCCGAAGAGGTCGACGCACTCAAAACCGAAGCCCGCGAGAAAAACCTGGCTTTCCGCAGCCCCTACCGCGACAGCGTTAAAACGAAAGACTTACCATTTGCCGTGCGGTTTCGTGTGCCTGATGGCGAGACAAAAATACATGATCATGTCCAAGGCGACATCACTTGGCAGAATGACAGCTTTGACGATCTCGTGCTGCTGCGGGCTGATGGCACGCCGACCTATATGCTGGCCGTGGTTGTCGATGATCATGACATGGGCGTCACCCACGTCATTCGCGGGGATGACCACCTTATCAATGCGGGCCGCCAGACGCAGCTTTATCAGGCTTTGGGCTGGGATATTCCCGATTGGGCCCATGTCCCTCTCATCCACGGACCGGACGGGAAAAAGCTCTCCAAACGTCACGGCGCGCTGGGTGTCGACGCCTATGCCGACCTCGGCTATGTGCCGCCGGGCCTTCGCAACTATCTCGTGAAATTAGGCTGGAGTCATGGTGATACCGAAGTTTTCTTAGACGAAGACGATTTGGTGAAAGCATTTTCCTTAGATGGTATCAACGCCTCCCCCGCCCGTCTCGATTTTGACAAGATGGACTTCATAAATGCGCAGCATATGTCGGCGTTTGATGACGCTGATTTACTGACGTCCGCAATGCCATTCTTAGAGAGCGCGAACGGGCGACCTTTGTCAAAAGACGTTGAAACCCGCATTTTAAAAGGCATGCCGACGCTGAAGCCTCGGGCGAAAACCCTTATCGAGCTGGCCGACCAAGCTCGATATCTGATGGACATCCGCCCGCTGGAAATTACAGGTAAAACAGCGAAACCGCTCAAACGGGACGGCGCGATTGAGCTTCTGTCGGCTTTGACACAGGCGTTGAAATCGCGCAAAGACGCCGAATGGACAGCAGAGGCTTTACAGGCTTTGCTAACGGACTTTGCGGAGAAGCGCGAAATCGGCTTTGGCCGCGTCGGACAACCTGTTCGGGCGGCGCTGACCGGGGGTTCCCCCTCTCCTGACCTATCTATTGTTATGGCGCTTTTGGGCCATGATGAAGTATTGGGTCGGTTGGACGACGCGATTGCGGCTTTCACCGCACAATAATTATAAAAGGCGATAAGATGGAAAATAAAATTAAGCAAACCGGCACCGCCCAATTGGCGATTGATGGAAAAACTTATGATCTGCCGATTTACAAGGGCAGTCTTGGCGCACCAGGCATCGACGTTCGGTCCCTCTATAAGCAAACCGGTCATTTCACATTTGATCCCGGTTATACCTCGACCTGCTCGACCGAGAGCCAGATCACTTTTATTGACGGCGGGGAAGGCCAGCTTCTCTATCGCGGCTATGACGTTGAAAAACTGGCTGAAGAGTCCACGTCCCTCGAAGTCGCCTATCTTCTCATCAATGGCGAACTCCCCAACGCCAAAGAATACAAAGCCTTCCAAAATACGATCACCAACCACACCATGTTGCACGATCAAATTGAAAGCTTTTTCCAAGGCTATCGCCGCGACAGCCACCCCATGTCCATGCTTTGCGGGACAGTCGGCGCGCTCTCCGGTTTCTACCATGATGACCAACACACGACCGAGGACGAAGCCCGGAACCTCGCAATCCATCGTATCATCGCGAAAATTCCAACGCTCGCGGCGCGCTGCTACAAATATCGCATCGGTCAACCAAGTGTTTATCCACAAAATGACCTGTCATATGCGGGCAACTTCCTCCGCATGTGTTTCGCGGTCCCGGCTGAACCTTACGAGGTTAATCCGGTCATCGAACGCGCGATGGATAAGATTTTCATCCTTCACATGGACCATGAACAAAACGCCTCGACGTCAACGGTGCGCTTGGCAGGTTCATCCGGAGCCAACCCATATGCATGTATCGCGGCAGGCACCGCCTGTTTATGGGGGCCGTCACATGGCGGGGCAAATGAAGCCGCTCTGAATATGCTCAAGGAAATCGGAACTGTTGACCGCATCCCTGAATTTATCGCGCGCGCGAAAGACAAATCCGACCCCTTCCGCTTGATGGGCTTTGGTCACCGCGTCTATAAGGCGACGGACCCGCGCGCGCGCGTCATGCGCCGCACAACCCACGAAGTTTTGGGTGAGCTCGGCATCACAAATCCTGTACTCGAAGTTGCGATGGAGCTGGAAAAAATCGCAACCAATGAAGAATATTTCGTCAAACGCGGTCTCTATCCGAACGTTGATTTCTATTCAGGTATTGTTCTGTCTGCGCTGGGTTTCCCAACTGACATGTTCACGGTTCTCTTTGCGCTCGCGCGGACAACGGGTTGGATTTCGCAGTGGAATGAAATGCTCGAAGATCCCAGCCAGCGGATTGGTCGTCCTCGCCAGCTTTATTCAGGCAAAGAACTGCGGGACTTCATCCCTATGGATAAGCGGTAGAGGGATAAGCGCTAAGCTAGCAGGTCCAAGATAGCCTGTGCCGCTTTGGCGCTGGCCGTCACACCTTTCGGGCCGCGCATTTTATCGGTCTGAGCGATCAACGCGTCACGCGCTGTGGCGCGTTTTTTACTGTCCGTGAGATAGGGCAATAGCGCTTGCGACAACGCCTCCCCCGTGACCTGTCCTTGCGCAAATTCCGGCATCAGGGCTTTGTCAGCTGCAATATTGACCATCGACATATAGTCCAAGGTCAACATGGGTTTGACGATCGCATGGCTGACGGCACTGAGTTTGTAAGCGACCACTGAAGGCACCCCGGCACAAGCAAGCTGGGTTGTGACAGTGCCGGAGCACGCAAGCGCCGCTGCCGAACACGCCATGGCGTCCAGCTTTGCGCCTTCCGGTAGAAAGATAATTTCGTTCAGGCGCGGATCGGCCCCCGCCGCCGCGCCTACATCTTTTGCAACAGAATCTGAGACGGGGCTGATAAACGCCAAGTCTGGCACGTCACGTTTAAGCGCCACCACAGCATCTGCGAATGGGCGAGACAAACGGTTCACTTCTGAAACACGGCTACCAAAAAACACGGAAAGTATAGGGCGGTCACCCAGATCATATTGGGTCCGTATCGCTTGTGAATCCCCGGCCCTGTAATCTGTGTCAAAGACCGCGTTTCCAACGTAATGCGTGGGCAGACCTAACGGCGTAAAATAATCAGCTTCAAAAGGGTGCAATGTGAGCAACCCGTCAAACAGGCGCGCCACACGTTTGGCCCGTTTTGGGCGCATAGCCCAGACCTGCGGCGCGACATATTTAATGAGAGTCTTGTGAGAGCCATGCTTTCGCAAACGCTCCGCCAAGCGGATCATAAATCCGTAACTATCCAAAAAAACAACGGCATCAGCCTGCGCCGCATTAACCCGCTCTGCTGCCTCGGCAATCTTGCGATAGACGAGTGGGAGTTTTGTGAGAGCTTCCGTGATGCCCAGAATGGCGAGCCCATCAATATCCATCTGACTGGGTATGCCTACAGCTCTCATCTGCCGTCCGCCTATTCCCGCGAGCTTCACATCGGGATAAGCCGCACGTAGTTCTTTTGCGAGGTCGGCCCCTAATTGATCCGCAGACGGCTCAACAGCGATCAGGTAAATTTTCATCCGGCTTTTGGAAGCCCGGCGATGAATAGGCCGGCTTCATTCGCCAGGCGCACAGTCTCCTCGCGCTCAATAATAAACGCCCCGCCTGCTTCCGCTACAATTCCGGCCAATCCCGCCTCGGCTGCATGCCGAACGGTTTCAGGACCAAGGGTTGGAAGATCTACCCGGATATCTTGCTTGGGTTTCACGATCTTCGCCAAGACCCCGACACGGGCCTCCGGCTTTCCGCGTAATTCCGGTGGCAAGTTCAACAAGCGCGTTAACATCGCATCCGTGCCTTCCTGCGCCTCGACCGCCAATGTGACCCCGCGGGCCACGACAGCCGCTTGCCCCACGTCGAGCGCTCCGATGGCAGCCGCAATCTTGCAAGCCTCCAGCGCATCATCCCGGTGGTCATCCGTAATCTGGACCGATCCGATCACGCCTTCGGTCAGCATCAAATCCGCACAGACATCCTGAGGCGAAATAACGCCGAAACCTTCTTGTTCGAACAATCCCAAAACATGCCGCATGAGGGCGTCATCCCCCTGACCCGCTGCCCGAATAGTCCCGGGTAGATGGCGCATCGCTTTGAAATCGGGTTTCAGGCGTTTGAAATCGGGACGCTTAACTATTCCGGCAAAGCAAACATGGGTGCAGTTTGCCTGTCTCAGTCGGCGGACCATTTTGCCAAATTGCCCAAGGCGCAACCTCTCTGCCTTTGGGAATTTTATCTCCGGCACAAAGGGATCAAGCGCAATGATAACACCCAGCGTGTCACTCTCTACTGCGGCCGCCCGCACATATTCCGGCAAACGCCCACCGCCAGCAATGAGACCAATACGCATGTCAGCCGCCATGCTTTGGCATACAAAGAGACCTGTTATTCTCGCTGCGGATGAACGCCACGATTTCTTGCACAAGTTCGTAATCGCCATAGAGAGCGGCTGCATCCTCTAGCCGCTCTTTAAACGTGCCTTCCTGAGCGAATAAGAGCCGATAAGCGGCGCGAAGCTCTCGAATTTGCTCGCGTTTAAATCCGCGGCGCTTCAATCCCACAATATTCATCCCCGCCATATGCGCCGGATTACCCAGCACAAAACCGTAAGGAATTACATCCTTCAAAACGGTTGCCATACCGCCGATAAAGGCATGCGCGCCAATACGCGTATGTTGGTGAATGGCACACAGGCCGCCCAGTATCGCATGATCGCCAATCGTCACATTACCGCCAATTTGCGCCCCATTGGATACAACTACATGGTTCCCCATCTGGCCCTCATGCGCGAGATGTGTGCCGACCATGAAATAACAATCATGCCCAATTCGCGTGATTGGCTTCCCTATATCTGTGCCGGGATGAATATTTACATTCTCCCGAAATATGCAGCGCGGTCCGATTTCAATGCCCACAGGGCCACCTGTATGTTTGAAATCTTGCGGCTCATACCCCATCGATACAAAAGGAAAGAGGCGACAATCATCTCCAATACTGGTGTTTCCATACAGGTTCACATGGCCGATCAATTCGACATTATCGCCAAGCTTCACCTCCGGACCAATAACGCTATAGGGGCCAATTTTAACGCCTTTGCCTAGCGTCGCTTTTGGATCGACAAGGGCTGTTTTATGAATATCTACAGTCATGATGCTCGCTTACAGACTCATTTGCGCGGCGGCAAATTTCAACTCGGCGGCTAATTCGCCATCGACCTCAATCTTACCTTCAAATTTAAAAAACCCGCGTCGCTCCCGCGTGAGTTCGACGTGAATATCCATGATATTATTAGGCTTTACGGCGCGGCGGAACTTCGCCAAATCTACGCCTGTAAATCCGACGAATGAGCCTTCGGCAACTGCGCCTTTTAATCCCAAAATCAGCGCCCCCGCCTGAGCCATCGTTTCAATCAACAGGACACCGGGCATGATGGGAAGCTCCGGGAAATGGCCTTTGAAAACCTCCCAATCCGGATTTACGCGAGTTTGGGCATGGATTGTCGTCGCGTCCGCAATCAATACAGTCTCGATAAAAAGCATTGGATCACGATGGGGCAGAATGTCCATCACGGCGTCGCGGTTAAGCGGGAATTTATGCACGCTATCACCGCTCATTTTGGTTTTGACAATTTTTTCAAGGTCGCAACGTTCCGCATATGCTCGCGGATCGGCATGGCCGGAATACCGGAATACATCTGGCCCGCCGGGATGTCGGCCATAACACCAGCGGCAGCCGCGACAATAGCGCCGTCACCCACGACGATGTGATCTGCGAGAGACGCTCGTCCGCCAAATAGGCATTTCTTACCGATGATGCAGCTGCCCGAAATTCCGGCATGACCGGCGATCATGGTGCCTTCGCCAATGCGAACATTATGCCCAATTTGAACCAAATTATCTATTTTTACGTCGTCGGAGAGTATCGTATCGCCCAATTGTCCCCGATCAATACAGCTATTAGATCCAACATGGACAGCGTTTTTAAGGATAACGCGCCCCAGATGCGGCACACTAAAAATCCCTTTACCATCCTCGGCCATACCGAACCCGGTCCCGCCAATGACCGCTCCGGATTTGATATGACACGCATTTCCGATCTCAGTAAATGAGACGCGGACCAAAGGCTCAAGGATGCAATTCTCGCCGATGATGACACCATCGTCGATAACACAATTTGCCCCAATCCGGGTTCCCGCGCCGATTCTGACATTTTCACCGATTATCACTGATGGGTGAATATCAGCGGTTTCATCCAACGCTGCCCCTCGGGGTTTCGATGCGCCTATGCTGACCATTTTTCCGCTTAATCGCGCGAATACAGCGCGAGGATTATCTGTGATGAGACCGATCATTCCGGTTTTTGTGACGTGTGGCAGAAGTTTCTCAGTCGTGAGGCAAGCTGTCGCTTTTGCTGTCGTTAATTGCGTTTTTCGGCGCTTGTCGGAGAAGAAGGTAATGCTGCCGGGTAAGCTGTCATGCAGTGCTGACGGCACGTCGATGATTTCGTCGCCCGCGCCCTCAACAGGCAGCGACACGCCAAGCTCAATTGCCAAATCAGCCAGCGAGATGGGCGAACGCATTGTGTAAAAGTGCGGATCAATCATAAACTAGCTCTAGCGCAAAACCTAACAGGGCAAATAAAAAAAGAGCCGGATCAGAAGCAAACTCCCGCCCGGCGCTCAACATTATATTTCGGAGTGTTACGCTGACGCACACGCCGCAATGACTAGCCTTTGCGAGGTAAACGCTCGCGTGTGACGGGTACCGAAGTAACCTGACTGTTCAATCGGGAAATCACAATGTCTGTAACATCTGCCGGACCGCCGTAAATGACGAGAGATTTTTCTAGAACCACATCAGCGTTACGCTCTTTGGCAATTTGGTCGATGATGGTCTGGAGACGCTTTGACACGAGGCCCAAAGCCTTGGCTTCCGTAATTTTCAGCTCCTGAGTCGTGTAATACTCTTCGATCTGATATTTTTGCTGATCCGCCTGTAGCGATTTAGCTTGGGATAGCAGAGCTGTGTCTGCGCGAAGGGCTTCGCTGCTACCCTTGGCCTTTGCTTGCGCCTGCAGAGATTTAGCTTTGGTTTCGAGCGGCGAACGCTTGGCTTGCATCTCTGAACTGGCCGATGTGTAGATAGTTTCCAACTGACGCGTGACATGTTGCCCAACGATGGAGTCCTTCAAGACCTTTTGTGTATCAACAACAAGGATAGTGGACTGGGCAAAAGATGCGCCCGCGAAAGCCGCTGCGATGGCAAAGCCTGCTGCGATTTTTGTTAAATTACGTAAAAACATATTAGAACCTTGTTCGTGTGGTGAACTGGAACGACTTCCTGTCGTCATAGGGCTGCTTTACCAGCGGCTGGGTGAAGTCGAACCGGATTGGTCCAAAGGGGCTCTCCCAAAAGATACTCACGCCTGCTGTGACACGCGGATCGAGTGAGTCTTCCGTGCGCTCACAGAAAACACCTGGCACTGTAATACCCTCACAGGATGAACCTACAGTGAAAAGACCGGTAGGGCCTGTCTGCGAGAAGCCGGTGATAACATTATATTGATCAGATTCATCCAACAGACCAACCGTGCCGGCCTCGATAAAGAGACTGCCCAAGAGCGAGTCAATTCCCAGCGGGAAACTTATCTCGGCATTCGCAAGCGCGAAGGCATTGCCGCCGAGGGACTCGTTCCGGAATTCAACGACGTCATCGCCTGGATTCTGTGTTTCATAGGACAGGCGTCTCGGACCGACGCCCGCATTGTCAAAGCCGCGGAATTCAAAGTTGCCTTTAAAATAGCGGTCATTGAGGGCCACGGTGTCATCCCCCCACCCGCGAATATAGCCGCCCGAGAGCGAAGCCGAGGCAATGACGTCTTTAAACAGACCTTTGTAGAAATTGGCCCGGGCGTCGGTACGCAGATATTTTACATCGCCGCCGAGCCCCGCAAAATCTTGACTTAGCTGGAGGTCAAACCCGCCTGTTGGCGTGATCGAATCATTCCGGCGGTCCCATGTGAAAGAGTAGCCCAGTATCGAAGATAAGCGTCCGCCAAGCTGATCGCAACGTGAGAGAAGGCTTCGGTTAGAAGACCCGCCCAGCGTGCCCTGCCCGGCTATAAGGCCCGCACACTGCTCCTGGCCGGGGAATTCAATATCTTCTTTACGCAAAGTATAGCGCCCATTGAAACGTGTGTATTCCGTGAGCGGGAATGCAAGGCTCACCTGTCCACCCGTTCGGCTCTGTCTGAATTGCGCTTCGTCAATCAGGTCAATCGTCACATCAAACAAGTTGATGCTGGCCGCTAGGTTTCGGCCGAGGAAACGCGGCTCTGTAAAGCGCAGATCGATTTCACGACGGTTTGACGACGCTCGAATAACAAAGCGTAAAAGTTGTCCACGGCCCCGCAAGTTACGCTGGGTGATGGATAAATCGACGAGAAAGGCATCGGCCGACGAAAATCCGGCAGAGAAGGAAAGCTCACCGGTGGGTTGTTCAGTGACGGCAACCTCAACAATGGCGCGGTCAGGCGCGGAGCCTTGGCGTTCTGTGATTTCAACATTTTCAAAGAAACGCAATGATCGGACGCGGGATCGCGAACGTTCTAAAAGGATACGGTTGAAGGCATCACCTTCAACCAGTTCCATCTCGCGGCGGATGACGGAATCCAATGTGGTCGTGTTCCCCACAATATCAATCCGTTCGATATAGGTTCTCTGACCTTCAACAACGTTAAATACCATATCCACGGTTTTTGTGTCGCGATTCCGATCGATTTGCGGTTGAATATCGACGAAGGCATAGCCGCCGATCCCGGCCGCAAAATTCAAGCTATCGATGGCATCTTCAACCCGGCTGGCATTGTAGATTTCACCCTTGCGAAACGGGATAAGGTTTTCGAGGAAGTCTTTATTCAACGTGTCCAACTCAGTCTCAACTGATATATCGCCCCAGCGATATTCGTCGCCCTCATCCACGGTGAATGTAATGTAGAAGTCTTCTTGATCCGGGGTCAGTTCGGCAACAGCGGAAACAACGCGGAAATCGGCAAAGCCGCGGTTCGTGTAGAAGGTCCGAAGCTGCTCTTGGTCATATTGCAGACGTCCAGGGTCATAATTGTCGTTGGAGCTGAAGAATTTGTACCAACTGGATTCGGTCGTTGCCATTTCCTTGCGAAGACGGCGATCAGGGAATTCCGCGTTACCAATAATGTTAATCCGCTTTACGCCCGTAACGGGGCCTTCTGTGATTTCAAAAATCAAATCGACGCGGTTTTGCGGTTGCTGCACGACTTTGGGCGCGACGGTTGCTGCAAAACGACCGGATTGGCGGTAGAGTTCGATAATACGCGTAACATCTTCCTGAACATTTGCGCGGGTAAAAATGGCACGCGGCTCGGCAGAAATTTCATCAGTGATTTTATCGGTCTTGAGAGACTTATTCCCTTCCAAAATCACACGGTTGATAATTGGGTTTTCGATAACGGAGACAAGAACATTGCCATCACGCGGATCGATTGAAACATCAGCAAAAAGCCCCGTCGCATAGAGTGTTTTTATCGATGTATCGAGACGGGTCTCAGAATAAGGATCACCCGGCGCGAAAAGTAAATAGGACGCGACCGTATTGGCCTCGACACGCTGGTTGCCTTGGACCTGAATAGTTTTGATGATCGTGGGCGCAGCCTGTTGCGCAACTGCGTTAGTGCTGACAGCAGCGAAACTTACGCTGAGAAAAACAGCGGTCAGAGCCAGACGCCAAATTGCTAATACTGTGAGGTGAAATTTCATAATCTGTCCAGCTTAGGAGCGCATGCTCATGACATAACCAAAATCATTGATTGTCAAAACAACAAATAGAGTTAGCAGAACTGCAAACCCGATTTTAAACCCAAACTCCTGCTTTTCTTGACTCAAAGGCCGTCCAACGACGGCTTCATAGCCGTAATAGACTAGATGTCCACCATCCAGCACTGGCAAAGGCATTAAATTCGCGACACCTAACGCAATTGAAATGGACGCTGCCAAGAAGGTCATACGCAGGGCCCAAGCCCTTATCCTGTCGCTAAGCGGCGCGTCTGCCGTCGCGGTGTCTATGGCCACCTTACCGGTTACTGTCGCAATTTTGACAACGCTCCCTAATTGTTTCCCATCTTCTTTGCGGGTGAAGATTCGGCCGAGATAGGTTCCTGTAGAACTCAATATCTCTCCGGTTTGGCTTACACCGTATTCCAGCGCACCAATTGGCCCTTGAATAGATTCGACATTAGCTTTCCCTTTGGTCAACGTAAAACCGGCCAATCCAACTTTGCTTAACCCCCCAATTTCGTCGCGAATCTCTGTGCGTTTTGGCGTCACCGTTAAAAGAATTTCTTCCGACCCGCGCTGAACTAGGGCTTCAATTTTTGTGCCGCTACGCAATCGGATATATTGCGAAACTTGGCCGACTCCCCGCATCCGTTTGCCATCTAATTCGACAATGTTATCGCCGTCCAAAAACCCTGCCTCTGCAGCCGCTGTATTCGGCTGAACTGTGACGACTTGTGGCGTCGAGAATTCAACGCCGACTGACATGCCAATTCCGGCAAATAAAATAATCGCGAGAATAAAGTTCGCAACGGGTCCGGCGAGGACAACAAGGGCGCGTTGCCAGACAGGCCTGAAATGAAACACATCGTCGATATTCGGTCCGGTCGGATCGGCCTCATATGCGGCGCGGATTTCTGCAAGTTTTTCAACATCAGGATTACTGGCCGCGCCCGCATCACCTGAGAATTTCACATAACCGCCCAAAGGTATGCGTGAAATAACCCATTCCACGCCCGCCTTGGAGGTTCGGCGCCATATCGGCTTGCCAAAACCGATCGAAAAGCGGTCTACGGCAATACCGAAAAACCGCGCAACCGAATAATGGCCAAGCTCATGAAAGAAAACGAGAAAAGACAGGACCAGAAGAAAGCTGAATGCTGCAATTAGCGTAAGCAATACTCCCGTCAGCATATCATCCCCTGATTAAATAAAGCGTCCAGCCGGTCCGCATGAGTCTATGCAAAGGGGATGCCGTAAAGCGGATGATCTTACAAGTTTACAATATGCTCATCTACAGTGGCCCGCGCGTGCCGATCCAGAGCCATGACGGACTGGGCGCACGCGGGCGCGCTGGTAAAGCTAACGGCTTTCGCATGGGTTTCCAGTGCCTGTTCGACCAAACGCGCAATACCTAAGAACGGAATTTTGCCGTTTAGGAATGCCGCGACAGCCTGCTCATTCGCGGCATTAAGGACGCAAGGCGCTTGCCCCCCTGCCTCCAGTGCTTCGCGCGCCAAGCGTAAAGCCGGGAACTTAACCAAGTCGGGATCGAAAAAGGTGAGCTCAGTAATTTTCGCAAAGTCCAGACGTTCAACCGGGGCTTCGATACGTTTCGGCCAGCCCATCGCATAGGCGATTGGCGTGCGCATGTCGGGACTCCCCATCTGCGCCAAGACAGAGCCGTCGATATATTCAACCATAGAATGAATGATGGATTGTGGATGCACAATAACATCGATTTCAGCGCTGGGACGGTCAAAGAGCCAACTGGCCTCAATTAACTCAAGGCCCTTATTCATGAGGGTCGCAGAATCGATGCTAATCTTAGCGCCCATCGACCAAACGGGATGGTTCAGCGCATCTTCCCGCGTCACGGATTTTAGCTTTTCCAGCGAGGCTTCGCGAAAGGGCCCGCCGGAGGCCGTCAAAATCAATCGCCTAACGCCCGCTTTTTCATCCTCCAGCACTTGGAAGATGGCATTATGCTCGGAGTCTACCGGAAGCAGGGTTGCACCTGACGCCCGGACGGCGGTCATGAAGGTCTCGCCCGCACAGACCAAACATTCTTTATTCGCGAGCCCGACGTGATTGCCCTGCTCGACTGCGGCGAGCGTTGGCTCCAGTCCGGCAGAGCCGATGATAGCCGCCATCGTAAAGTCTGCAGATCTGCGCGCGGCCTCGATAACGGCGTCCGGCCCAAATCCGGTTTCTATGCCTGAACCCGCCAGCTTCGCCTTGAGCGCATCGGCGCATGTCTTATCCGCCAAAGCTACAAATTCTGGCTTAAACTCCAACGCCTGTTGGGCGATGATATCGACGCTTTTGTTCGCGGTCAGTGCGACAATGTCATAAGTTCCGGGCGCAGCGCGGCGCACAATATCCAGCGTGTTTTTACCGATGGAGCCCGTAGAGCCCAAAACTGAAATGCGCTTCGTCATTAGCCCGGCCAGATAGCGGGGAAGATAGCCAGTATGATGGCAATTCCGATTATTGCGGCCATCAGACTATCTAATCGATCCAGCAAACCACCATGCCCCGGCATTAACTCACCTGTATCTTTCACGTTCAAGTTCCGTTTCACACCGGACTCGAAAAGGTCGCCCAAGACAGACAAAATTGCGATTGGCAAGGCGAGCACAGCGCCCGATACCGTTCCGATACCCACTAAGTGCCCGATAATGGCGCCCAGAATAACCGCCAAAACCTGCCCTGAGAAAAACCCGGACCAGGTCTTGTTTGGAGACAGTTTGGGCGCAAGCTTTGGCCCGCCCATCATAGACCCGCCAAAGTAAGCCCCAACATCTGCCCCGATTACGCAAACGATGATAAATATCAGCCGCTGAAATCCGGTAGTATCAAATCCGACCATATTTCCACGCATGCCGACCATGAGGAGCGTCGGGATTATAATGTATAAAACCCCCAAGAGCGCCCAAATAATCCGGTTTCGCCTGGACCCGCCTGCCCGAACGGATTGAATGCCCACAGCGGCAATCGCCGTCAGCACGAGTGCCACGACAGCATAGCCCACATTGTCTTGCACGACGTAGATAATGCTCGCGATCAATCCAATGATGGGCGTAAGATAAGCCGGAAGCGCAGGCGAAGGGTCGCTCATGCGAACCCATTCGAATAACATACGTCCGCCGAATACCCCGGCCAATGCCGCCCATAACCACCCGCCAAAATAAAACGGCGCGAGGCAGAGAAGGACTAATCCGATAGCCGATAATAACCGCACACCGACACCGGAAAATTTTGGTTTTTGGACGGCGGTGTCAGTCATCTATGCGACTTCCGACGGTTCTAAATTACCAAAGCGGCGGTCGCGCAAATTATAATCTGAGATAGCGGCTTGCAAATCAGACAGATCAAAATCAGGCCACAGCACATCCGTGAAGACAAACTCCGCATAGGCCGCCTGCCAGAGAAGGAAATTACTGATCCGCTTCTCACCGGACGTACGGATAACCAGATCAACATCCGGCAGACCTGCCGTATCGAGAAATTGTGCGAATTCAGATTCGTTGAGCCTGTTCAAATCAAACCCGGCTGCAGAGGCTTTGGCCGCCGCCCGCAATAGCTCGTCCCGACCCCCGTAATTAAACGCAATGTTTAGGCTAAAGGCCGTGTTGTTTTTGGTTGTCTCCTCAACGCGTGCAATGAGTTGCAGCAAATCAGCACTCAATCCTTGGCGCGAGCCCAGAATACGGACACGGACGTTCCGGCTGTGTAAAGTATCCAAATCACTCTCAACATATTCCCTTAACAGGTTGAAAAGCGCCGTAATTTCAGCCTTAGGCCGCGTCCAGTTCTCGGTCGAGAAACTATAAAGCGTCAAGCATTTTACACCAATTTCAGACGCGTCTTCGACAACGCGCCGCACGGTTTTTACACCTTGCGTATGGCCATAAACGCGGGGTCTGTGGCGCGCACGCGCCCACCGACCATTACCGTCCATAATGATCGCAATATGCGCCGGCATGCCGGGATATGTCGGCGTGCGGCCCATTTAGACTTGCATAATCTCTGCGGTCTTTTTCTCAAGATTGCTCTCGATTTCCGCGATGACAGCATCCGTCGCCTTCTGCGTGTCGCCTTCATGCGCTTTCCGCTCGTCTTCGCTCATGCCGTCTTTCTCGGCTTTTTTGAGCGTTTCCATCGCGTCGCGCCGCACATTCCGAACCGCAATTTTTGCGTTTTCTGAATATGTACTCGCAACCTTTGTCAGGTCTCTGCGGCGCTCCTCTGTCAGGGGCGGCATCGGAATGCGGAGCGTTTGCCCGTCCACAACCGGGTTGATGCCCAGATTTGACTGGCGCAGGGCTTTTTCTACGGCCGCGACTTGGGTCTTATCCCAAACACTGACAACAAGCATCCGCGCCTCGGGGACACTGACATTAGCCACCTGATTAAGTGGCATAGACGAGCCATATGCCTCGATCGTAATATTGTCGAGCAAAGCCGTGTTTGCACGTCCTGTTCGCAGACCCGAAAACTCGGTCTTTAGCGACGCAATGGCGCCGTCCATACGTTTGCGGTAATCCGCAATGTTAAATCCATCGGCCATGAAGCCCTCCTTTATTCCAACCAAATCTGACAGCCCAAAAGGGCGAAATCAGGACCCGATTATGGTACATACACCTTTTCCGGCCATAACCCGGTCGAAACCGCCCGGCTCGGCCAGCGAGAACACTATAATTGGGATTTTATTCTCCCGCATCAAGGTCACAGCCGAAGCATCCATAACGCGCAAGTCATCTGTGAGCACTTTATGATAGGTCAACTTGTCATATCGGGTGGCGTCAGGGTTGGTTTTCGGGTCGCTATCATAGACCCCGTCAACCTGTGTGCCTTTCAAAAGGGCGTCGCATTCCATCTCTGCCGCGCGCAACGCCGCTGCCGTATCTGTCGTAAAATACGGATTACCGGTCCCGGCCGCAAAAATCACAACACGGCCCTTTTCCATATGCCGCGCAGCCTTGCGGCGAATATAGGGTTCGCACACGGTCTGCATAGGAATGGCGGATTGCACGCGTGTGTGAACGCCGATTTCTTCCAGCGCGCTTTGCATAGCCAGCGCGTTCATCACGGTCGCGAGCATCCCCATATAATCGGCTGTCGAGCGTTCAATCCCTGACGCTGCGGAAGACAGCCCACGGAAGATATTTCCAGCCCCAATGACTAGCGCAATTTCGAGACCTTTTTCATGGGCCGCTTTAATTTCACCGGCGAAGCGTTTTACGGTGTCGGTATCAATCCCATAGGCCTGAGAGCCCATCAGGGCCTCACCGGAAATTTTTAGCAAAACGCGTTTATATTGATAGTCGCTCGCCATGAACCGTCCTGTGCCTAAAGATCGCGCAATGCGACTCTCTCATATCTCGCGTGAATATAGGCATGGGGAGCGCGAGGGCTAGGAAAACTTACGTTGAAATTTATCACACCTCTCCTTGGGGAGAGGCGTTAACACCATAAAAGAAAGGCCGCGCTCCTTTTGGAACGCGGCCTCAAATTAGGTAATTTCGAAAAAACCTATGAGCCGGCAACAGCCGCCGCGACTTCTGCCGCGAAGTTTTCTTCTTTTTTCTCAATGCCGTCGCCAACTTCCATGCGGATATAACCCGTCATTTTAATGTCAGCGCCAAGGGCTTTGGCTTCATTCGCAATGATCGCTTCTACATTGTGGTCCGGGTCCATGACGAACATCTGTGTCATGAGAACGGATTCTTTGAAGAACTTGACCATGCGGCCTTCAACCATCTTATCAACGATAGCTTCGGGTTTGCCTGATTCAATCGCTTCATCTTTCAGAGCTTTACGCTCTTTCTCGACGATGTCTTGGTCCAGATCAGCTGTTGTCAATGCCAACGGTGATGTGGCCGCGATGTGCATAGCGATTTTCTTTGCCAGCGCATTCAACTTGGCTGTGTCGCCAGTCGACTCGAGTGCAACCAGCACGCCGATGCGGCCCATGCCGGGTGCAGCAGCATTATGGATATAGCCTTCAACAACGCCCGAAGACACGCTGAGTTTCTCCATGCGGCGCAAGGACATGTTCTCACCAATCTTGGCGACGAGGTCGGTCAGGAAAGTTGTGACGGTCTTACCGTCAATGTGAGCGTCGCGAAGCGCATCTGTATTGTCGACAGTCAAAGCGGTTGACGCGATTTTCGCCACGGCGGTTTGGAAGCCTTCATTGCGCGACACGAAATCGGTCTCTGAGTTCACTTCAACAAGAACGCCTGTTGTGCCTTCGGTCGCAACAGCAACAAGACCTTCAGCCGCAACACGGCCGGCCTTCTTGTCCGCTTTCGCAATACCTTTGGTCCGCAGCCAATCTATGGCCGCTTCCATGTCTCCGCCTGTTTCATTGAGCGCTTTTTTACAATCCATCATGCCGGCGGATGTTTTATCGCGCAGCTCTTTAACGAGTTTAGCTGTGATAGCAGCCATAGTGGTCTCCTATTCGGAAAAAGTGTTTTCGTGGTATCCGCGTCCAGATAGCTATCAGGACGCGAAGATGTAAGTGGTGGGCGTTAGGCCTTGGCGGCTGCCGCTTTGTCCGATTTCGCGCGCGGCGGTTTGCCTGAGACGATTTCTTTCGCCTGCACAACCCACTCACCGGATGCGAATTTGCCGCTCATCTCAGTCGCAGCTTCGATCTCGGCGATTTTCTCGTCGGTGAGTTCGGCCATGACTTGTAGTGACGTCACGCCGGCGCCTTCGAGAGCCGCTTTGAATTTCGGGCCAATGCCGTCGATCAACGCAATGTCAGACAATGTAGGTGCAACAGCCGGTGTCGGAATTGCAGGCTTAGCCGTTGTCGGCTCTGCCGCAGGTGACGGCGCATCAGGCGCAACTTCAGCCATTGGGGTTTGCAACATGACTTCTTCGACGTTTTCAGCTGCGCCGATGTCTTGGCCGAGAGAGGCTTGCGCTTCTGTCATACCGTCAAGAACAGCGTCGGCTATCAATTCACAGTAAAGCATGATGGCGCGCGCGGCATCATCATTGCCCGGAATTGGCATGTCAGCGGCCGCCGGATCACAATTTGTGTCGAGGATCGCGATGACCGGAATGCCCAAACGGCGGGCTTCTTTAATGGCGATGTTTTCTTTATTTGTGTCGATAACAAACATCAGGTCGGGTTTGCCGCCCATATCTTTGATACCACCAAGGGCTTTTTCAAGCTTTTGCATTTCGCGGTCGAGCTTCAAGTTCTCTTTCTTTGTGAGACCTGTTTCGGCATCCGCGCCTTGATCGCCCAAAAGCGCTTCGAGTTCTTTCAAACGCTTGATTGATTTGGTGACTGTCTGCCAGTTTGTCAGCATGCCGCCGAGCCAACGGTGGTTGACGTAATATTGCGCGCAGCGCTTGGCCGAATTCGCAACAGGGTCTGACGCGGCGCGTTTTGTGCCCACGAACAACACACGGCCACCTTTAGCGGCAACATCGCGGACTTCTTTTAGCGCTTGATGCAAAAGCGGAACTGTCTGAGACAGGTCCATAATGTGAATGCCGGAGCGCGCACCAAAGATATAAGGTGCCATTTTTGGGTTCCAGCGATGTGTCTGGTGACCAAAGTGAACGCCCGCTTCGAGGAGCTGACGCATAGAAAATTCAGGAAGAGCCATTGGATATCTCCGTACTTCCGGTTGACCTAAGCCTGCGGGTGACGATCATGTGATCGACCGGAATTGACGAGAGCCTATATGGCAAACACCAGACCGCAGACGCGAATTGATTGGCGCGACATAACGGTATGGGGGCGGAATGCAAGCGGTTTATGCGGCGATCTCCGAAATCGTCTCCACTGCGCTATTGGCCTTAATCGCTTTGCGAATGGACGGGTCTATCGCCCAGCTCCCGTGGAGGCGCCAAGCCGCTTCCCGCGTTTCGCTCAATGGCACAATCAGTTCGATAAAGCCGCTCATTTGATAGGGGGAGTTTCGCAAGGTTTCGAGTGTGGCTTTCAGATCGTCCAAGGTTTCAATATCGGCTTGGCGCAAACGGATTTTAAGACCTGCAGGGGCGCTTGGCGTTTTCTCCGCTGACGGGCTTTCGGACATCCCCGTCAACATCCGGACGCCATCCGCGAAGAGGCGGGTTTCGCCTTCATTGCGCTCGGCTTTGACCTGAACCGTGATGATGTTTCCCGCGACGAGTTTGTCCCGGTGTGCGCTGAGAATGTTCTCACTAAACAGGATTTCATAATCGCCCGTCGGGTCGGAGAGTTCGACAAAGGCAAAGCGTTTGCCGCGTTTGGAGACGCGCTCTTGTTTCTTCCGCACGACGCCCGCGACGCTGTAATTGCCCGCGCCCGCCTCTTCCAATCGCTCGGCCAGCATAACTCCAGAGAGCTTATCCATATGCTCATCCAGCGGGTGACCACCGAGATAAAAGCCGACCGCGCCAAGTTCATGGCCGAGGCTGTCCATTTGAGACCAGCCTTCCGCCCATTCCAAATCCGGGTCTTTGACCTCCACAGTCGCGTCCCCGAACAAGCTGACCTGCGCACTATCGCGTTCTTTCGCCGCGAGGGTCCCGATGTTTTGAATGAGGCTGGCGTTTTTCAAGACCATCGCCCGGTTCGGCTCGACGCAATCAAACGCCCCTGCCCGCGCGAGATTTTCAATCGCGCGCTTATTGACTTGCCGCATATCAATCCGCCGTGCGAAATCATTTACGGACTCAAAGGGTCCGCCCGCCTCGCGGACCTCAACCAGATGTTTCATGGCCTCCAAGCCGACATTTTTCAGCGCGCCTAAGGCATAGAGGACCGCGCCGTCTTCCACATCAAAATCCGCTTGCGAGCGGTTGATACAGGGCGGGACAATCTCAACATCCATACGCTTGGCTTCTTGGTAAAACTGCGCGAGCTTTTCTACATTCGCCAAATCGAGAGACATAATCGCGGCCAGAAATTCCGTTGTGTGCAGCGCTTTCAAATAAGCCGTGCGGAAAGTTATCATCGCATAGGCCGCCGCATGGGATTTGTTGAACCCATAACCCGCAAATTCATTGACGAGGTCGAAAATGCCGGACGCCTGATCGCCGTCCACTCCGCGCTCCACCGCGCCGTCAATGAACTTACCCTTTTGGCGGTTCATCTCGGCTTGGTCTTTCTTACCCATGGCGCGGCGCAGCAAATCCGCATCGCCGAGGCTAAATCCGGACAAGACTTTGGCGATTTCCATCACCTGTTCCTGATAGATGATAATGCCGTAGGTCTCTTCGAGGATCGTCTCCAGCTTGGGGTGCGGATAGCTAATCTCCTGCCGCCCCCATTTGCGCTCCACATAGTCGGGAATATTGGCCATCGGCCCCGGTCGGTAGAGCGAGATAAGCGCGGTCAATTCTTCGATACTGTCGGGTTTGAGTTTGCGCAGGACATCCCGCATGCCCGAACTTTCCAGCTGGAAGACGCCCGCCGACAGGCCTTCTTCTAACGGCTTATAAGCCTCCGGAACCGTGGTCGCGAGCGTCTCGGGGTCGAGCTCAATGCCTTGCTTCTTGAGATAGCCAATACAGCGGTCAATCACCGTCAGCGTTTTCAGTCCCAGAAAGTCAAACTTCACTAGCCCCGCTTTTTCCGCCCATTTCATCGTGAATTGTGTCGCGCCAATGTCCGATCGCGAGTCCCGATAGAGCGGCACGATCTGCGTCAGCGGCCTGTCGCCGATCACAACGCCCGCCGCATGGGTCGACGCATTGCGGTAAAGGCCCTCCAGTTTGAGCGCCGTATCAAGCAGCCGCGCAATTTTGGGCTCGGAGTCCCGCGCTTCTTGCAAGCCTTTTTCCATACGGATGGCTTGCGCCAAGCTGACGGGATTGGCCGGATTAGACGGCACAAGTTTTGCCAATCTGTCCACCTGCCCAAGCGGAACTTGCATCGCGCGGCCCACGTCGCGCACAACCGCGCGGGCTTGCAGCGTCCCGAAAGTGATGATTTGCGCGACCTGCCCGTCGCCATATTTCTGGCGGACATAATCGATAACTTCGCCGCGCCGTTCCTGGCAAAAGTCGATATCGAAATCGGGCATAGACACGCGTTCGGGATTCAGGAAGCGCTCGAACAGCAAGCCATATCGCAGCGGGTCCAAATCGGTAATTGTTAGCGCCCAAGCCACCACAGATCCCGCGCCCGATCCCCGCCCCGGCCCGACGGGAATGTTGTGTTCTTTGGCCCATCGGATGAAGTCCGCAACGATGAGGAAATATCCCGGGAACCCCATGTCCTTGATAATCTTGAGTTCGAAATCGAGACGGTCAAAATAGGCCTCTCGCGTCTCCGCCAACTCAATCGTCTCAAGCCGTTTCTCCAAACCTTCTTTGGCCTGAAGCACAAGCAGCTCATCTTCGGAATAAGACCCATCCCCAAAGTTCGGCAGGATTGGGTCATGTTTCGGCACGCGGTAGGCACATCTTTCCGCAATATTTAGCGTATTTTCAATCGCTTCCGGTAAATCCTTGAACAGAGCGATCATCTCTTCGGAGGATTTAAAATAATGCTGGAGTGAAAGCTGACGGCGATCTTTCTCGAGCACATAGCTGCCCTCATTCATGGCGAGCAATACGTCATGCGCCTTGTGCATATCCGGGTCGAGGAAATAAGGCTCATTCGTCGCGACGAGCGGGAGGTTATGTTTATAGGCGAGCTCTAACAGCGCGCTCTCGGTCAACGCCGTTTCATCCGCCGTATGGCGTTGCAACTCGACGTAAAGCCTGTCCGGAAACAGCGCTATTAATTGCAAAAGCCAGCTCTCCGCCTCGCCCAAACGCCCGGCTTTGATGAGGGTGTTCAACACCCCATCCGCCCCGCCCGTCAGCGCAATCACGCCTTCGGTCCAGCCGTCCAAACGGGAGACTTTCACATGAGGCACATCCGTCGGTTCAATCTCCAGAAAGGCCGCAGATGACAGGTCCATAAGGTTGCCATAACCAGTCTCGCTCTGCGCCAATAAGACCAGCGTTCCATCCGGGTCTTTATGAATTTGGCCGGGCTGTTTCGCCCCTTCCAGATCAAGGCTCAGCGTGACGCCAATGATCGGCTGCACACCCTCCTTCGAGACCTTCTCGCAAAACTCCAGTGCGCCGCAGAGATTATTCGTGTCCGTGATCGCGAGCGCAGGCTGGCGATAGCGCACCGCCCGCTTGGCCGTTTCATCGATCTTGAGCGCCCCTTCCAACATGGAATA
>ENA-ORXT01001140-ORXT01001140.1-marine-metagenome-genome-assembly--contig:-NODE-1140-length-37085-cov-10.092602_pt1 | contig 37085 bp, 34 predicted proteins | sample MGYA00237868_ERZ511482 | MGnify/ENA metagenome assembly ERZ511482 | reverse complement strand
CAGCGTGGCTGCTGGATACACCAGCAGGGCCCTCGATTGTCTGTATCGCAGCGTTGATCTTTGCGATTACGTCTATTCTAGGTGTGAAGAACCGATTGAGCACAAAGCGCTGACTGAGTAGCTCGCCAGAACCTCACAACGTTCTATATTTTTGACTATCAAGCGTTACAACGCAGGCGATCAAGCACAGAGCTAGCAGTCTGAACAGTAACGATTGGAAGCTCATCGTGATCGGACGACGCAAGTGATAACGACGTCTTTTCCGGGATTTTTACGTTCTACAATACTGGGCTCTGCCTAGCATCTTCGGCACATCAACTACACTAGGATCGCTAATCAAGACCCAGCAGACCCCGATCGAGTAACGGATAACCACTCCTGTACTCTCGAGGCAGGATCGGCATGTAGCAGCACATCGGTAACCACACACACGCTATCCGCTCCATGTTCAAAGGCCCCGGCAGCTCTGTCGGGCGTAAAACCACCAATAGCCACCAGGGGTGTGTCACCGATGGAATTCTTCCAGCGGCGCAGCTTGGCCAGACCTTGCGGACGCCACGGCATCTTTTTCAACACCGTCTGATAGACAGGACCCAGCGCTATGTAGGCAGGTTCGTGCTCCAGTGCGCGATTGAGCTCTGCTCTATCGTGGGTACTGATGCCGTACTGGATACCGGCCTTCCGTATCACCTTCATGTCTGCAGCATTCAGGTCTTCCTGACCCAGATGTATCCACTGACAGCCTTCATCGATGGCCAGTCGCCAGTGATCATTGATGATCAGTTTGCAGTCATGCGCATCACACAATTCCCGTGCCTTGCCTATCTGCTGTCTGAGTACAGACTCTGTCTGATCCTTCAGGCGCAGCTGAACGCACTTCACACCCAGTGGCAGAAACGTCTCCAGCCAGCTCGAATGATCAACGATGAGATAGAAACGATCAGGCATGTCAGTCGCTCCAGAAAGGTGTGCCCGCAACGGGCGTGGACGGTGCGGCCATATCCCGCATCTGTATCGGGTTTGCCAGACGCGCCTTCAAACCCGCATCAATGGCCTGTGAAAAAGCGGCAGCCATGACTACAGGATCTCCCGCTCTGGCAACAGCGGTGTTGAGCAGGATGGCATCATAGCCAAGCTCAAGCGCTTCGCACGCATGCGATGGCAATCCAATGCCGGCATCCACAATCAGCGGTACATCAGGAAAATGCGCCCTCATGGCTCTCAGCCCATACGGATTGTTCAAGCCGCGACCACTGCCGATAGGCGCTCCCAATGGCATCAGCAGTTCACAACCTGCGTGTAACAGACGATCCGCAACACTCAGGTCATCGGTGGTGTAGGGAAACACCTTGAAACCGTCATCAGACAGAATACGAGCCGCGTCAACCAGCGCAAATACATCCGGTTGCAATGTGTCGTCATCACGAATGACCTCCAGCTTGACCCAGTCTGTTGCAAACAGCTCACGTGCCATGTGTGCGGTATTGACCGCCTCCTTGACAGTATGACAACCGGCAGTATTGGGCAACACTTTTAGCGACAGATCCTTGATCAGGTTCCAGAATGCCTGTCCGGATTTTTCGCTACTGGATTCGCGCCGCAAGGATACCGTGACAATCTCAGTACCCGACGCGCTGATGGCATCGAGCATGATCTGCGGCGAAGGATACAAGGCTGTCCCCAGCAACAGCCGGGATTCCACAGGTGTTCCATACAAGAAAAATGACATGTCTATCCACCTGCCATGGGGGCGATGATATCAACGTGATCATTTTCGCTCAGCAGGAATTCGTCGCGCGACGCTACAGGTACAAACTCACTGTTTACCGCCGTAGCCACTCGGGTATCTGTATAGCCCATTGTTACTAGCAGCTCACTCAGCGATTGACTCTCCGCTTCATGAGGTTGCCCGTTAATCATGATTTTCATCCACTACCTCATCATCTGTTTTATTGTCCAGCGCAAGAGCAACCGCCCGTTGGGCCATGGCAGGACCACACAGAAAGCCGTGTCTGAACAGTCCGTTTACATAAAGCGTACGCCCGCGTCTGCGCAGCCGTGGCAGGTTATCTGTGAAGGCGGGTCTGGCGTCGGCACCGAGTTCCAGAACAGTAGCCTCTGCAAAACCCGGATGCAGCGCATACGCAGCAGACAGCAGTTCCATGATCGAGCGAACGGTGACATCGCCTCTGTCATCGCTCTCCAGCATGGTTGCACCAACCATGTAAACGTTATCGGCTCTGGGTACAACGTATATCGGGTATCGGGGATGCAACAACCGCACAGGTCTGCTCAAGGCAACGTCTGGGGCATGCAGCAACAGCATCTCCCCACGAACACCACGTAGATCTGACAGGCTGTCACGCGCAGCCAGCCCACGACAGTCCACTCTCCAGTCGTGCAAGGTGGGTTGCGCCAGCTCCTCTGCGCTTATCGCATCTGACAGTTCCAGTGACACATTTGGCAGACTCTTCAACTGTTCAAGCAGTGCTTTCAGTGCCACACGTGGATCCAGGTGACATTCACTGTCAAAGAACAGACCGGCATGGAAACGATCTGCCAGTTCCGGTTCCAGCTCCCCGAGTTGTTCAGACTCAATTGTCCGATAGTGTCTCGTTTTGTTGGCGAACTGCTGCAAATCCGGATGATCACGTCGATGGGCAATAACCAGCGAGCCTCTGGAAATCACCGCGCTGGTGTATTGCTTCCAGAAAGCAGTGCTCTCCAGACCTAATGTAGCCACAAGCAACTCTGTGCTCTCAAGCTCACACCAGGGTGCCAGCATGCCACCGGCCCACCATGAGCAGCAACCATCGTCGATGCCGTTGCTGGCTGCACGCAATACCACTTGGCAATTGCGAGCAGCGAACAACCGCGCGCAACACAGACCCGCTACACCGGCGCCAATGATTTCGATTCGAGCTTGTGTCATGGGCGATACATCAGGTTGCAGACAGTAATCTGATGCGTTGCAGCGGCTGAACACGTATCACTATCTGACAACCACGGTGTAGTCTTCAACAGGAAGTACTGCCTTTATAAGGCCCTGTGCTTTCATGAACTCACTGAAGGCTTCATAGCGACCTGCATCAAGTGCGCGCGGGCGCAACGCGAACCTGGGCAGGGTGTCTGACCACGCACGCTTGTTCAGTTCGTTATCGAGCGTATCCGGATTACTGTCCCTGAACAAAGCCCATGCCTCATCGGGATGGTTGATGATGTAGGTGGTCGCTCTTTCGATAGCGCTTAAAAACTGACCAAGGGCAGGGTTGTCGCGATTGTCTGTGTTAGCCACCAGAATCAACTCGTCGTAAACAGGCACACCATGCTCCTCAGGGTAGAACGCCATACCCGGGTACCCTTCAATGTCCATCTGATTCAGCTCAAAGTTCCGGAACGCACCAATGACCGCATCAACCTGACCGGTAATCAACGACGGCGACAGGGAAAAATTGACATTGACCAGCTCCACATCATCCAGTGTCAGGCCATGTGTCTCCAGCATGGACTTCAACAGGGCATCTTCAAAGCCGCCCACGGAAAACCCCACCTTTCTACCATCAAGATCTGCGATGGACTTTATCGGTCCATCCTGCATGACGACAAGAGAGTTCAACGGGGTTGATACCAGCGTGCCGAAACGCACCAGTGGCAGTTCCTGCGATACCTGGACATGCAGTTGCGGCTGATAGCTGATGGCAATATCTGCCTTGCCTGCAGCAACCAGTTTGGGTGGCAGGCTCGGATCAGAAGGCTCTATCATTTCAACTTCCAGACCTTCTTCAGCAAAGTAGCCCAGCTCCTGGGCAATGATCAGCTGTGCATGGTCGGGATTGGTAAACCAGTCCAGCAGCACCGTTAGCTTCTCAGCTGCATGAACAGTACTACACAGCTGCAACAGGGCAGCCCCAATGATAAGTTTCTTTATGAACATCTGTTTAATTCCCGTGAAGTATCAGTGTTGAGAAGTGGTATCAGACTGCCAGTAGAGGCAGCGATCCAACAGTGCATTGACTACCACGTACAAAAGCAGTGCAACGATACAAAGACAAAGCAGTGCTGCAAACATCAGATCCGTCTGCATGCGCCCATTGGCACTGAGCATCAGATAGCCCAGGCCCCGGCTTGAACCTACCCATTCACCCACCACAGCACCAATGGGTGCCACCGATGCGGCTACCCGAATCCCTGACGCTATCGACGGTAACGCCGCCGGCAGGCGAATGTGACGCATGATCGACCACCGGGTAGCATCCAGCGTTGTCGCCAGATCGATCATGGCTTTGGGTGTATGACGCAGCCCATCAAAGCTTGCAGCCACTACGGGGAAGTAGATGATCAGCACCGCCATGACAATTTTTGATGCGATACCGTAGCCGAACCATAAGGTCAGCAGTGGTGCCAGCGCGAATACCGGCAACGACTGGCTGACAACCATCAACGGCAATGCCCAGCGCCTGGAACTTTCGAATGTCACCAGCATCACGGCACTGGCCACACCCAGCACGCTACCAATGAGCAGGCCTGCAACTATCTCGACAGTGGTGACCAGCGTATGGGCGAGCAGTAACGGGAACCGATCAATAAACGTCGTTACCACGTCCAGTGGCGCTGGAAAAATGAACGCCGGAACGCCCGAGACACGTACTAGAAGATCCCAGCAGATCAGCACGCAGGCAAACACGAAAATTCGATGTATCGTGGTCATCAAGCAGATGCTGTCAGGCCAGTCACGCGGCAGCGTACTCGGTTGTTTGTGTGCACTGCAGAGCACGCCACAACTCAGGTAACTGCTCTGTCAAAACCGGATCGTCAACGGCACGTAACGGTTCAGCGGGCAGTACCCGGGTTTGTGCTCGACACTCGCCTGCCCGGTTCAGCACCGTGACTGTGTGCCCCATGCGTAAGGCTTCCAGAGGATCGTGCGTCACCAGTACGACGGTGCAATGCTCCAGCAGGTTGAAAGCCAGTGACTGCAGTTCTTGCCGGGTAATGGCATCCAGACGTGAAAAGGGTTCGTCCATCAGGACAACAGAACGTCCTTCCATCAAGGTACGGGCCAGTGCAACTCGTTGACGCATGCCACCGGACAGGCACTCGGGAAGTGAGCTCACCCAGTTACCGAGGCCTACTCGATTCAGTAGATCCAGAGCACGTTCATGTGTGCTTCCAGTGCAGGTGCCACGTAGACGTGGACCGAGCTGAACATTGTCGAGTAGGTTCAGCCATGGCAACAGTCCATCGTCTTGTGACAGGTGTGATACGTATTCGAAAAGAGACTTGTCATCGTGTGTAGTAACTGTCCCGGTATCCGGGTTTTGCAGACCGGACAGCAATCGCAGCAGACTCGATTTGCCAACACCACTGCGGCCCAGGATGCAGTGCCATTGAACGGGTGCCAGGGACAGCGTGAGGTCACGGAATACGGTATGTGTATCCAGTATCAGACCGACATTGTCCAGCTTGATACCCGGTGCCATTGGGCCAGCCGAGTTATCCGTGTGCTGGTTGCTCATACGTTCATGCCCACTGTTCGTGAAAGTGGTGAACGGGACCGTGACCGCTTCCTACATGAAGCCGGTCAGCAGCAACAATGGCTGCATGGAGATACGTTTGAGCCGCAGTAACGGCATCGGGCATGTTTGCGCCTCTGGCTAGCCCTGCAGCAATAGCGGCTGACAAGGTACAACCGGTACCGTGTGTATTCTCCGTGGCTATTCGAGGGTGGCTGTAGTGATGAATCTCATCACCGTGAAACAGTATATCGGTGCATATCGCGCCGTCCAGATGTCCACCCTTGAGTAATAGATTCTTTGCACCTGTACTCATCAAAAACTGAGCCTGCAGTGCCAGCTCTTCAGTATTTTCAGCCTCTTTCTGACCTGCCAGCAAGGCAGCTTCCGGCACATTGGGTGTCAGCAGGCTTGCTAGCGGACACAAGGTTTCCATCAGCGCATGATGAGCATCGGTACCCAATAGTTTGTCACCACTTTTCGCAACCATGACCGGGTCCAGCACAACCGGTATGTGAGGATGGCGTCGCAAGACGCTGGCGACAGCATCAATGATGGACACCGACGACAACATGCCTATCTTGATGGCATTAACAGCAAGATCTTCCAGCACGGTTTCAAGTTGATTAATGACGAAATCCGCTGGTACGTCATGAATACCGTTGACTGCGCGCGTATTTTGCGCAGTCAGTGCAGTAATGACACTGGCGCTGTATACCTGTAACGCGCTGAAGGCTTTGAGATCGGCCTGAATTCCAGCACCACCACCAGAGTCTGAACCGGCAATGGTCAGGGCGATAGGCGTAAAGTCTGCTTGTTGGCTCATACATGTTCCGGGAACAACACCGGAAGAAGCAGGAACAATCACAGCGGCATGGAGACAACGACCGTGACTTGATCCCTTCGTCGGCATTATCCGCATCAGGTTCAGCGGGATCGCGCAGGCATGTTGCCTGAACTGCATCTCAGCCGTTGACTACATCAGTAGTCGCCAGCACCCCGTCAAGTAACGATAGACTATCACAACATCGCAGATCGGCACCCAGACAAGATCAGTAAGTCGCTCTGCCACCGGACAGATCAAACACGCCACCTGTGGTGAAACTGTTTGCTTGCGAACATAGCCACACAATCATGGCGGCTGCTTCCTTCAATTCCAGGAAGCGGCCACGCGGTATCTTGGAGAGCATGTAGTCGATGTGCTCTTGGGCCATCTGATCGAAAATGCGAGTGCGTGCTGCGGCAGGGGTTACGCAGTTCACCGCGATATCCATATCCGCCAGTTCCTTGCCGAGTGATTTCGTCAGTCCGATCACGGCGGCTTTGGATGCCGAATAAGCGGAAGCACTCGGATTGCCTTCCTTGCCTGCCACCGAGGCGACGTTGACGATTCGCCCATAACCCTGTCTGCTCATCAGGGGCACAACGGCGCGATTAACATGAAAGGTTCCCAGCAGGTTGACGTCCACTATCTGCTTGAACTCTTCAACGGGATAGTCCGCCAGTGGTGCGTTGCTTCCGGCTATGCCTGCAGAATTCACCATGATATCCACGCGTCCAAACGCGGCTTCTGTTTTCGCAATCGCCTGTTCAACACTGGACCACTCAGCCACGTTCGCGTTCACTGCGATGGCGCCGGACCCAATACGTTTTGCCGTTTCAATGGCAAGCTTCTCATCCATATCCCACACAGCGACGCGTACGCCTTCCTTTGCCAGTTCCTCGGCTACAGCGCCCCCGATACCTTGCGCGCCGCCAGTGATAACAGCGGTTTGATCCTTGAATGTCATAGTGATGTTTTCCTGTTTGAAGTTATTATGGATAAAGCAGTATCACGGCAGTTGATACACGCGTTTTGCCGTGATCGAGAACAGTTGCCGCAAGTCGTCGGTTGAACAATCACACAGAACTTTCCCCAGCTGTGAGAATTGGCGGCTTAATGAACAGTTGATCGTCTCGATGGGTAGATTCGAGCCGTACATGATTCGTTCTGGGCCGATCGTTTCCAGCAGGTGGTCGACGTAAGGCCGAATAACTAAAGGTGACCAGTCTTCGTCCACAGTCCACAGGCCCGAAAGCTTCATGTGAACATTGGGTAGATCATTCAGTAGGGCAACGCCTGTTTTCCAGGCCTGACGGTTGCCAGTTTGTGCAGGTTCCAGTGTGCCGAAATGATTAACAACGATCTTCTGCCCAGAGTGCGCAGAGGCTAATGCGGCGAGATCACCGAATTGTTCCGGAACAATGACCATGTCGAGGCAAAGATCGTTTTCCTCCAGCACTGAAAGCGACCGGCGAAACCTTGCGTCCGCCATGGCTCCGGGTGTTGATGCTACGCGCCATCGCCCCTTTGTATCCCAGGCGACAGGTGTCCTGATGCCACGCAACGCAGAATTCTCAAGGTGACGAGCAATGAGCTCGGGTGCGTCCTGTGCCAGCAGGTCCGCTTCTGCCACGATTGCCGAAGGCCAGCCGGTTTTATCGGCCAGCGCCTGTAACCAGCGTGTTTCCTCAGCGGGGTCCTGTGCACCGCAGTTGGCTTGTACGTGTACGCTTGCACATAGCGAAAGACCTGAAAAGTCTGACAGATAGTCATCAGGCAGGTAATCGTGACGGAGGGTGTGCTTGCTGCCAAAACGTCCTGGTCCCGTATGGGGTGCCAGCCAGTGAAAGGGGAATCGGTCAAGCTTCAGAAAGTGGTGATGAGCATCGACGATGTCGATCCCTTCCAGAAAGGCCGCCTCTGCCAGAGTGTGTCGTGCCATCAGCTCAGATTGCCGCTATGTTTTCATGCTGGACGATCTGATGCTCAATGCCACCAGCCTTGTCGGATTGAATGATGGCGTGCAGTGCCTCGACAGCGCGTGCGCCGACGTGGCCGGGACTCTCGTTGCGGCCTCGGCCCATGGCAATGTCCACCAGACTGTGAGCGGGTTCCTCGCAGCTATATTGCCAGGCACCGGCAGGGACCTTGGCAACGCGCGTTTCTCCATCTGGTAGTTTCAACACCAGTCGCTCTGTCTCGATATCCAGAAGCACAGAGCCATGCTTGCCATATACCCGCAGATCAACCTCGAATCCATGGCCCTGTGGAACCCCGCAACTTCCTGAGAAAACGCCTGTTGCACCGTTGTCGAATCGAACTGCTGCTGCATCGTGCAAATCGATGCCGGACGCGGCCTTGAAATTCATCGATCGAACAGACGTACAGCGCAGTTCAGTCAGCCAGAACAGGATGCCGAGTGCATGCGATAGTTGACCGTATGCATAGCCTCCCCCCTGATCGAGAGCTTCCCACGTGCTGCGGTCAGGCTGTATGGCGATATGACGCCAGTTGGCAAGTGCACCACCTGAAAAGATACTGCGTGTGAACGATGCCATGTGGCAGACAACATGTTCGATGTCGCCAATCTGCGTAATCATCTCACCCATCTCATCCAGTCCGGGCTTGTAGTTCCAGCCATAGGCAACCAGTAATTCCCGATCTGCAGATTTTGCTACTTGTACCAGATCCCAGGCATCTGCAGGCTCTAGACACATCGGTTTCTCTACCAGCACATGGCAGCCTTTTTCCAGAAAAGCTCTGGCTTGCTCGTGGTGCAAATGGTGCGGAGTGGAAATGATGGCGATGTCTATGTCGCGCTCTAGCACTTCACGCCAGTTTTCAGTGGCGAAGCTGAACTCATGTTCTTGTTGTATCAGCTCCAGTTCTTTTTTGCCCAGGCGACAAACCGAATCCAGCACGACCTCCGGGCGACTGGCCAGAACGGGTATGTGCATGCGGTAGGCGAAATGTCCGGCGCCGATGATGGCCGCTTTTATCATGTTGTGGTGCCTCTTGTATGGTTTATGTACTAGCTCTTATCTGCAGGTGATAGCCGACATCCTGGATGGAAGATTCATCAATTTTCCCCTCCAGACGTTCTATGACCAGCTGGGCGGATTGCTCGCCAATGGCGCGACCCTTGATCTGGACTGTGGTGAGGGGCACAGGCAGGAGCGCCGACAGGCTAAGATCGCCAAACCCTGCGATGGCGATATCACCCGGCACGCTGACGTTATTCGACAGACACCACATCATGGCGCCATGCGCTGACAACTCTGCAAGAAAGAAAATGGCGTCGGGCTTTTGTGGGCGTGCCATGAGAGTCTGCATCAGCGTCGCGCCGGCCTGAACTGTGGCGGGTTCTTCGCAGGCGACCACTGTGTCCTGATACACGTCAAGTCCTGCTTCCTTGATCGCATCATTGAACCCGCGTATCCGGTCTTGCAGCTGATCGTTATCTGGAGAGCTACCACCAGCCAAAACGATGTTCCTGTATCCGCGTTCGATGAGGTAGCGTGTCATGTCCATGGCACCGGCGTAATTGTTGAAACCCACCGCACTGTCCATCACGTTGTCGTGCAGGTTCCAGGCTTCAACCACGGGTCCAGCAAACTGGCCGAGCATCTTGCGAGTGGTCTCGGTATGGGAAAAGCCGGTCACGATGATTGCATCAGCCTGCCGCGCAAGGAATGTTCGTACCGCTTCTTCCTCTTTTTTCGGTGACCAGTCACTGACTGCCAGAAGCATCTGCTGCCCCTTGGGCTCCAGCACTTGATTGGCTCCCTGGGCAAAATCCGCAAACAGCGAGCTGGCAAGAATGGGCACCACGATACCGATCATGCCGGAGCGCTGGGAGACTAGCGCGCGGGCGGTGAGGTTAGGGATGTAGCCAATCTCCTCGATCGCGCGCTGGATTTTTGCGCGCGTGTCGGTATGCACGGTGTCCGGTTGACGCAAGGCACGCGATACGGTGATCAACGACACTCCGGATGCTTTGGATACGTCTTTGAGTGTCATTTTTTTCTTGTTCTTCGGCATCACGTCATCCTGTTTTTTTGGGTAGCTGGTCTGGGTAGGCATACATTACAAACCTGGTTTGGCGTGATTGAAAATGAGAAAAGAAATTTATCGTTGACATACGAGTATCATTTCCGTTAACGTCATCTTACACGCAATGACATACGAATGTCATTGTGAATTCGGGATTTTTCGAAAACGCCATCAAGGCACATTGGGAGAATATTATGTCAACGTCGATCAACCGCCGCAGGTTTCTGGGCACTTCCGCCGCAATCGGCGCTGCCGCGCTCCTGCCAAGCGGGACTGGACGAGCAGCCACTAGCGAAATATCGGTCTGGAAGTTTGGTGGAACACCCCAGGAGGTTGAATCCTGGGCACAGCGTAACGAGACGTTCTCGCAGGCGAATCCGGAAATCGAACTAAAGTACTCCTATTTCAACGGGCAGATCCGTCGCCAGAAACTCCTCGCAGGCTTTCAGACCAATCGCCTCGCCGATGTCATCATCGCCTTCGGTCAGGACATTCCGGAATTCGCAGGCTTTGGCATGTTGCAACCACTTGACGATATTGCTGGCAGCAGGATTGACGGCTGGAAGGAGCGCATCGTTCCCGAGGTGTACGAGTCGGGTGTTCATGAGGGCAAGCTCTATGGCCTGCCAACGTATGTGGACATGGCCAGCTTCCTGGCTGTGAACCTGGACGCGCTGGAAGAGGCCGGTTTCGACCGGCCACCAGAGACCTGGGAAGAGTTGCGCGAATATGCCAAAAAGATGACCAAACCGGATCGGCCGGGTATTGCCTTCCCAGCCACTACGGCGCCGGTCGATATCAATATTTTTGAAGGGCTGGCGTATGCCAACGGTGGGCGCATTTTCGACGAAGACAGCGGTAAGGTCACGCTGAACGACCCGGGCGTTGTCGATGCCTTGCAGCTGTACATTGATCTGATCGCTGATGGCTCAACTCCGGCAGCTACCTCCCTGACTGAAACGTTCTTTCGCGATACCGCGCAGCTCTTCGGTCAGGGGCGCACAGCGATGTGGATCGGGCTGTCATGGCTCAACACACCTTGGGGTGTTAACGACGATGTGCGCTGGACAGGTGTGCCTTTCCCACGTCCGGAAAAACCGAGTGGCAGCTTTGAACCGGTCAGCGCCATCATGGATGGCACAGCCATGCTCATGGTCTCGTCGCGGTCGAAAAATCTGGAAGCAGCGTTGGAGTACGTAGATTTCTGGTCGCAGAATGAACAGCTGGAGATCTGGGGTGGTCAGCCTGAGATAGCCCGTATTCCTGCGGGCATTGCTGCCTGGGATAACCCGGAACTCAAGGAGGCCTGGCCCACCTGGGTATCGTCTTACGAGGCGGGCACTCTGTTCGAAGGCGGTGCATCGATGCCGCGATTCATTGGTGTTTCAGCGGTTGAGGCTGCATTGGGCACCGCCATCCAGCAGGCCGTTCTGGGTCAGAAAACGCCACAGGAAGCATTGGATGAAGCCACTGCCGGCGCACAGACGCAAATCGATCTGATTCGCGGCTGATCATCCACAACCCTTAAGGAGGCCTGACGATGTTGCAAAACGATCGCTTACTGGCGTACGCCATGATCTTGCCTGTCGTGTTTGCCGTGGTGGCATTCGTCGTCGGGCCCACTTACAACGTGGGTACGCTCAGCTTGACGAAAGTGGTGATGGGCCAAGAGCGCGAATTTGGTACGCTGGGTAATTTCCAGGCACTGTTCGCTGATCCTGTATTCGGGCTGGTGCTCAAGAATACAGCCATATGGATTCTGGGAGGCACCGTTCTGTGTGTCACCATCGGCTTGGGTGTGGGTACCTTTCTGGCCATCGACTCGCGGATGACCGGCTGGCTGCGAGCACTGATCCTGCTGCCCTGGGTGCTGCCGGATGTGGTCACGGCGATGGCATGGAAGTGGATGCTGCATGGGCAAGTGGGCATCATTGGCCAGAGCTTGCACTCCAGTGGGCTGACCGAAAGCACCGTCTCATTCCTCGGTGACCCGGACATGGTGATGTGGGTACTTGTCATTGTGCTGGTATGGCGCAAGATGCCACTGGTTGCACTGATTCTCTGTGCCGCGATTCGCTCAGTGCCTGACGATCAGCTGGAAGCGGCGCGTATGGATGGGGCCAATGCTGTAGAACGGTTCCGGTTCATTGTTTTGCCTAATATCGCTTTTTCACTAACCGCGGTGACCGTGATCTCGATGATCTGGATTACCGCCGAGTTTGCACTGCCATGGATCATGACCGGCGGCGGTCCGGCCAATTCCAGTCAGATCATGGCCACGTATATCTATCAGCAGAGTTTCCAGTTCTTTAACTGGGGTGTCGCCTCAGCCATGTCTGTCGTCAACCTCTTTATGCTGGCTTCAATCGTGGCGCTCTACCTGTACATCAATCGCCGCTCCTGGGCGACGGCGGATGCGAAATGAACGAACAGCCACGCACTCTGTACTGGGCCTTTCTCAGTCTGATCGGCATTGTCATTTCGATCTATATACTGTTTCCCGTGTTCTGGCTGTTTCTGGCATCCTTCAAGACGCAGGCTGAACTGGCGCAACTGCCTGTGTCGTTCTGGCCGGAAAGCGCGACGCTGGAAGCTTACAAGGCGCTGTTCTCTTCCACTCATCAGAAGGGACAGCTGCTTGATTGGCCGCAGTTGATCGGTAACAGTTTCTTCGTGGCAGTCAGTTCCACGGTGATTGTGCTGATCTTCGGCACGTTCGCAGGCTATGCGTTTGCCCGATTGAATTTTCCCGGCCGAGATCTCATCCTTGGTGGTCTTCTGATCAGTCGCATGTTTCAGGGGGCTGCCTTGCTGCTACCGACCTATCGGTTGATGAGCATGATGGGGTTGCAGGATAGCCTCGTGGGGCTGGTGTTGCTCTATTCAGCATTCGGGCTGCCTTTTGCCACCTGGATCATTGCATCGAGCCTTCGGGAGATTCCCAAGGAGCTGGAGGAGAGCGCCATGATAGATGGTGCAAGTCGCCTGCAAAGCATGTTTCTGGTTGTTCTGCCGCTCGCCACCCCTGCATTAATCACCGCTGCAATGTGGCATTTCGTCGGTGCCTGGTCGGAGTTCGCCTTCGCATCCATTCTGATTGAATCCAATGAAAACAAAACGGTCACTATTGGCCTCGCCAGCTTTGTAGAGTTGTTCACTCTCGAATTCCAGTACGTGGGGGCTGCGGCCACCATCGTCGCCTTGCCTATCATGCTGTTGTTCTTCTTTGGTCAACGGTATTTTACTCGCGGCCTGTTGGCGGGTGCCGTAAAAGGATGAAGATCACGCAGATCTCAGCGCTTGCCGTGGATTGCGGTTTCAACCAGCAGGGTCTGCAAACCAGCCGCGTCGCCTCGCCCATGTCCGGTTTTCCACGCTTTGCCAGCAAGCGGGGCAGCTGGATGTGGCCCACGAAGAAAGTGTTTGTGCGGGTGACAAGCGAGGATGGCAACATCGGTTGGGGTTGCACCAATGGTGGTGAGATAGTGGCGATAATCATCAACGAGCATCTTGCACGGCTACTGCAAGGACAGGAGCTTGACGATCTGGTGATGTTGAACGAGCAGATGTCTGCATCGCTGTTGCCCAGTGATCGATCCGGGTTTGCCATGATGGCGGTGGCGGCGGTTGATATTGCACTGTGGGACTTGAGCGCCAAGTCTGCCGGACAATCTCTGGTTAATCTGCTTGGCGGGGCGACTGCGAACACACTGCCTGTGTATATAACGACTCAGCGACCCGAGTCTTTCAATGGTTCACCGTGGCAAGGACTAAAGGCCGCTGCTCCCTATGGTCCGGAGTCCGGAACCCAGGGTCTTGAAGACAACATCGCGCTGATGCGCCAGTTTGCAGCAGCTGCGGGGCCGGGTGTGCCGATCATGATCGACGCGTTCATGGCTTGGGATGCTGATTACACCCTGCGCTTTGCTGAAGGTGTTGCTGACCTGCCACTGACCTGGATCGAAGACCCGACACCGCCGCAGGATCTAGAAGCGCTGGCGAAAATCCGTCGAGAAATGGATCCTGGCATCTCGCTGGCATTGGGCAACTTTGCCTTTTCAATCGCTGATTGTGCCGATCTGCTGCGCAGTGGTGTGGTGGATATTCTGCAACCGGATGTGGCCTGGTGTGGAGGCATAACAGAAGCTCTTGATATCCTGAAGCTTGCCAGTGACAAGGATGTGCCGGTGATTCTGCACAACACCTGCGAACAGCCCTGGGCCTTGGCGCTAGCGGCTACGAGTCAGGTCGACGCGCTGGTCGAATGTGTCGACAGAGGTGATGACTCGACGCTCTACAACCTGATGGGGCTGCGCCCTGATTTTACTGACGGGCGTGTTGCGGTACCTTGCGACCTGGCAGGCAACCGTCCACCACAAGACGTTATCGCTGCATTTGATGTAGCTGCCATTCAATTGAAGGAGGGCTAGGCCCATGGGTTCTGTCGCACTGAGAAATATCCGTAAATCCTATGGCCCCGTCGAGGTGCTGCACGGCATTGATCTGACCATCAATGATGGTGAATTCACTGTACTGGTCGGGCCCTCGGGCTGTGGCAAGTCGACTTTGCTGCGTGCTATTGCCGGGCTGGAAATCATCAGTGGGGGTGACATCAGCATAGACGAGAAAGTCATTAACACACTGGCTCCGAAGGAGCGCAACATCGCCATGGTGTTTCAGAACTACGCCTTGTATCCGCACATGAGCGTGGCTAAAAACATGGGATTTTCACTGCGGCTGGCCAAGGAACCCAAGTCGGAGATCGACCGTAAGGTCAATGCAGCTGCTGAGATTCTTGATCTGACAGATTTACTCGACCGCTACCCGCGGCAGCTCTCGGGTGGTCAGCGACAGCGGGTGGCCATGGGCCGTGCCATTGTGCGTGATCCGAAAGTGTTTCTGTTTGATGAGCCGCTCTCCAACCTTGACGCAAAACTGCGAGTACAGATGCGCTCGGAAATCAAAGAGCTTCATCAGCGCCTCAAGACCACCACGGTCTATGTCACTCACGATCAGATCGAGGCCATGACCATGGCTGACAGAATCGTGGTGATGCGCGGTGGCAAGATTGAACAGATTGGCACGCCGCTTGAGCTCTATGACCGACCCGCCAGTGTCTTTGTTGCAGGCTTCATCGGTTCGCCGGCAATGAATTTTGTTCCCGCCAAGGCACAGGGGGACACTGTTGTCATAGACACTGATGAATCGTTGGGCCAGTTTACTGTCTCGCTGGCACCCGGGCAAAAGGTTATTGCAGGCTTTCGTCCCGAAGACATCCAGCTGTCGGAGACAGGGATCGCGGCGAAGGTGGCGCTTATCGAACCCACTGGTGCAGAAACCCAGCTGGTGCTGCGAACCGGCAAAACCTCGATCATCATGACAACCCGGGAGCGCATTGATCTGTCGCCAGGTGATCAGGTGCATTTCTCACTCGCACCAGGCAAGCTTCACTGCTTTGACGCTGACACTGAGCTAGCGATTCCCGTGTCTGCTAGATGAAGATCACGGACGTTGAGGTGATACGCTTTCGGACTCATGCCGATCGCTGGGATATTGGCCATGCAGTGCTGAAGCCGCAGGCGGAAGTGCATCAGACGATCACCTGTATCCATACCGACGAAGGGCTGAAAGGCTATTTCCTGGGTGGCGGCAAGCACGGCGACCAGGATGGAATGTCGCCTGACGAACAGCGCCTGATAGAAGGGCGCGTGCGTGATCTTCTGCTTGGCGTTGATCCGTTTGATCGTGAAGCGGTCTGGAAATGGATGTGGGTAGCTAATCTGTCAGAAGTGGTCCAGAGCGTTATAGATTGTGCACTCTGGGATCTGGCAGGCCGACATGCCGGTCTGCCAGTCTATAAGTTGATGGGCGCAGCGCGAGACAAGGTGCCCGCTTACGCCTCCACCTATCCCAACATAGGTCAACCACAAACCTATGCCGAACATGCCGGGGCCTGTCTTGCAGAAGGCTACCAGGCCTATAAGATTCATCCTCACTACTTCTGGGATCCGGATACAGGTAAACCCACTAAAGGACGCCCGTCGAACATTCGCGCCGATATAGAGACCATCAATCTGGTGCGTGAAGCCGTGGGGCCAGACATGGTGTTGATGTATGACGTCTGGGGCACCTATCACACGATTGAAGAGGCGATCAAGGTTGGCAGAGAACTGGAAAGAAACGACTTCTACTGGTTTGAACATCCCATGCCAGAGTATCGCGTTGAAAGCTATGTACGACTGTGCAGGGAGCTATCCATTCCCGTGCTTGCTCCGGAAATTGCAGCAGGTGGTGTGTTCACTCGCGCAGAATGGATTCTGCGCGGTGCCTCGGACATGAGTCGAATGGATATCAGGCGTGGCGGTGTGACAGGGTGCCGCAAGACAGCGGTCGTGTGCGAGGCGTTTGGGCAGCGTTGCGAAATTCATATGGCAGGGTGGGGCAACCTTCAAGTCATGGGGGCTACCTCGGAAGACACGAGTGGCTGGTACGAAAAAGGGCTGCTTGCGCCCGGTGTCGATTACGACGCGCAACACCCGTATCTTGAGCGTAATTGCGATCCGATGGATGCTGAGGGTTATATCGCCTTGCCACAGAAACCGGGTCTGGGGTACGAGATTGTGTGGGACCATATCAACGATAATCGCATAGCGCCATGACGCTTTATCGCCGCGCCTGGACGATGCGTCTGATTGAGGGAGCAGAGGCTGCCTATGAGGATGCGCACGCAAACATCTGGCCCGAAATGAGTGAGCAGATGCAGACTAGCGGTATTGTGCGGTTCTTTCTCTATCGCTCTGGCACGACGATCTTTGCCTTCCAGGAACGCAATCGTCCTTTCAACTCGACAACCGCTCCAACCAGTGACATCACTTTAAGTTGGTGGCGTGAAATGGCGCCGTTTATGGAAACCTGTGGTGACAATTACCAACCCGTACACACTGAGCTGCATGAGATTTTTGCGCTGGAAACTAATTTGGAGAACCACTGATGACGGGTATAGAAGGGATTATTCCCATCCTGCTAACGCCATTCCACAATGATCTGTCGATAGACTACGCCAGCCTGCACCGCGAAGTCGACGCAACACTGGCAGTTGGTGTGCACGGCATCGGTATCGCTATCGGCAGCGAAATCTTCAAGCTGACGCCGCAGGAACGTTGCGAGATGTTGCGCTCGGTGGCCGATCAGGTCGACGGCCGAGTGCCATTGATCATGAACATATCGGCACCTGGCACAGCCCCCGCCGTGCAACTGGCGATAGAGGCGGCAGAGTCTGGAGCCACTCGCCTGATGATCTGGCCACCGGATTTCTTCCCCTGCGGTGCCGATGCCGTTATTGATCATCTGCGCCGAATCAGCGATGCCGTGGCCCTCCCCATCGTGTTGCAGGACGTACCGCAGGCACCTATCTCACCCGCGCTAGCGCTGCGTATTGCCGAGGCCATACCGCTGGTCGACACTATCAAGGTGGAGACCCAGCCTACAGTTTCGCAAGTGAGTGCAATGACAGCGGCAGTTGGCAAGCGGCTGACGATTCTGGGCGGTGCAGGAGGTGGCACAATCGTCGAGGAATACCGGCGCGGCGCACGTGGCACCATGCCCTTCGCCAGTCAGGCAAGTGAATTCATGCAAGTCTGGAACTGCCTGAATGCCGACGATCCTGAACAGGCAGCAACCATCGTCGAGAACCAGATCCTTCCAGCCAGTCGACTGGGTTTCCAATCTGGCGACCTGTTCTATCACGTACACAAGGCTCTTTTGCAAAAGGCGAATCTGTTTCAGACCACACATGTACGTCCACCGACTTCCGTGCCAGATGCAATCACTGCGGAAGAACTGCAGCAGCTTCTGGCGCGGATGTGAAGTAAGGTTCGTCAAAGGAGCAAGCCACGATCGCTGATCAGAATCGTGATTCTGCATGGGCTGGATGTTGATCTTGACCGCCTGAGACCAAGCTGAGTATCGACTTGGTCAGTTGCATCAGATCAAATTTCGACGTAAACAGTCAGCGGCCCTGTGCGACCCATATCGAACTTGATCAATGCGGTGAGCCTTAAAGGTACACCGAGAATCCCGGCCCTCGTTGTCACAGCTTGATTGGCAAGGTCACGCGCAATGGCATCTGTCCCGGCTTTGATTTCAATGCTGCCGGTATATTCGTATAAATGACGGTGTAGATCCTTTGAGAAAGTTTCGCTATTTTGCGAACTCAACCAGAAACTATGCACGGGTCGGCCACGGTTCAAACGATCTGCAGACAGTACGAGCACAACATACGCTGCAGAAGAACACTGAGTCCTCGTAGCGTTGACGATACTCAGGCAGCTTTAGGTAAAACCATAGGGTCGCCCGTGTCATCTATACCAACAACCGAACTCGGCCAATCTAAATTAAATAGGCCCCCTACCAGCACCGATGTTGGTGTCATATCTGCCTGAGCAAGGCGGGCTAATGAATTTTTAAAGTGACTACGGCGGCGATTAACACACCTTCGTCTGCAATCAAACTCTGAACCTCTCTACTTGCACTAGTCCGCAACATTTTTGATCTTCGCAATTTCAAACCGGCAATACATACTACGTTGTATCTTGTATATGGCTGATAATAATACATAACTAGTTGAAATATATAACTAATAAAAATTAATACAAAATTTAGGTACAACGTTGTACTCTTTAGGCATCGGAGTGATCTGACATCCGAGCAACAGAAGAGGCCAACCTACGTGAAACTACATTCAATTACCGCGCTCGCCTTGTGTGCCACTTTCGCGAGCGGTCTGACCAGCGCGCAAGGATTCGATCCGGAGAAGGTGACCGGGAAGATCACTTTCTATACCCACTTCAATCAGTTCGTTGATGATGGGCGTTGGGGTGAATGGTCAGCCCAATTCACAAAAGCGTATCCGGGGACTGAAGTAGAAATTCTTCCCGTTTCCGGTTATCGCAAGGAAATGCCGACTCGCATCGCATCGGGTGATTACGGCGATGTACTGAATGTGCTGGATAACCTGCCGCCGTCTGATTACCCCACCTTCTATTTGCCGCTGAATGATATGGCGATGGAGGAGCATCACCAGTTCGTGGATCGTTTTTCTGTTGACGGCAGCGTCTATGGATTCATCTACGGTGTAAATGCTGAAGCCATGGTGTACAACAAAGTAGCCTTCGAAAAGGCGGGTATAGACGCAGTACCTGAAACGCGCGCAGAGTTGTTCGAAGCCTGCGAGAAACTGAAAGCGGCTGACATCACGCCGATGGCCTTGAATATGGGGGCGGGCTGGCCAATGCAGCAATGGGACAAGGCGGCGTTACTGTTCGCCGAAGACGGTGACTACTATGAAAAGATGCTCGCCGACCCGGCGCCGTTCGCCAAAGGCAAACCCTATGGTGAGTCACTGAGTTTTGTGAATGAGCTCTTCGAGGCTGGCTGTACTGAACGAGATTACACCGCCAATAACTGGGATCAATCTCGTGCGTTAATCGGCATTGGCGAAATTGGTATGTGGTTTCTGGCTAATTGGTCGATACCGCAGGCGGTTGCGCAGGCGGACCTGATGGGTGTAGACGCGAGTGAAGATCTCGGTATGTTCCCATTACCTGTTAATGACAGTGGTGAGCCTAAAGTGCTACTGAACCCGGATTGGGCGCTGGGTGTTGCAAAGAATACAAAGAACCCGGATACCGCCAAGGCCTGGATCGAATTTCTGCTGACAAAGACCGACGTCGCCAACGCGGCAGGATTCATACCTGGCGATACACGCCTGGAGGCGACCATGCCACAGCTTCAGGAACTGCTTAGCAACGACCCCGGACTTGTCAATGCAGGTACACCCAGTGCAAAGTTCAAACAGGCTATGGCGGATGCACGGCTCGATTTCATGACCGGCACCTACATACGGGAAGTGATTCTGGCATCGGACTTTGATGCTGCTCTTGACGAGCTCAATGAGCGATGGGCCCGCGCAATATCGCGCTAGCGCTTGTTGACATTCGCGGTTTGTTGCTTTAGCGAACCGCGTCTGTCAAAACCGTCTGTCGTCTAATTGCGAATTTACGCAACTCACGACTCCCTTACTCTACTCCAGGAGTAGATCATGACTCTTGCATCGACATCCCCGCCAGATGACAGCCGAACCTACGGTCGATTCTCAAGTGCTGAGGCTCAGCGCAGAATGGTCATCGTCGGGTTTCTTGTTGTTCCGCTGATATTGCTGACCCTGTTTAGCCTCTATCCGTTCTTTCAGCTGATCTGGTTCTCGATGACGGACTGGGATGGCATGTCGCCAGACAAAGCGTTCGTTGGATTACAGAATTACGAGCGCATTTTTTTCGAAGATGCCAGTATTTTAAAGCCGATGATTAACTCGCTCTACTATTTTGCGGGTTCTTTCATACAGTTGGCGTTGGCTACCTATTTTGCCGTCATCCTGAGCAGGGGACTGCCGGGCTCTAACGTCTTTCGCCTGATTCTGTTTTTACCTTTCGTGCTCAATTCCGTTGCTGTGTCGATCATCTTCCGGGATTTTCTGCAGATCGACGGCGGGCTCGATTCACTGCTGGCAACGTTGGGGCTGGGACACTGGAGTCAGGAGTGGGTTCAGGATCCTGAGTTGGTTAAATGGTCTCTCGTGTTTGCCTCTGTCTGGCGATACCTGGGTTTTCAGTTGCTCATCACCTATGGTGCCTTGCAATCGGTCCCGCAGGATCAATATGAAGCGGCACGTATTGAAGGAGCCTCGGAGTGGCAGCAGTTCTGGCACATTACCTTTCCGTCCATACGCATGATTCTCGGTCTGCAACTGATCCTGGCAACGGTCGGTTCCCTTGAGGTTTTCGATGTACCGTTTCTGATTACCGGAGGCGCCAACGGTACCAAGACTTTTATTATGGCCGCTATTGAAGAGGCTTTCGAGTTCAGGCGCGTGGGTATGGCCTCGGCCATGTCGATCATTCTCGTCGTCATCGTAATGGTCGCTGTGACGTTGCAACGCCAAGCCATGACTGGAAAAAGGAGCTGAAGTCATGAACATGCCTAGAGCTTTTCGCCGCATGACGCCAACCCGGCTAATCTGGACGCTGCTTCATTACGCAGCGCTGCTACTTGCCTCATTACTGGTTATCAGTCCACTGATGATCGCCTTCTTCAGCTCTTTCAAGACCCCGATAGAAATGCTGCGTGGCGAGAAAATGGACTTGCCGCTTGATTGGGGCAATCTTGAAAATTACATCTCGTTCCTCACCGAACAGAGGATAGGGCTTGCGTTCTATAACACGATGTTTGTTCTGTTGTTTGCGTTAGCCATGACTATTCTGGTTGGCACCATGGCCGCCTATGTCATTGATCGTTTCCGCTTTCGTGGTCGCTCCATTATCCTGTTTCTGTATGTCATCGTCATGGCGGTGCCGATGATCACCACTCAGGTCTCGACCTATGAGGTCATGCAAGCGCTGGGTCTTATCGGTTCAAAATGGGCGTTGATTCTGCTCTTCGGCGGTGCTGACGTTGTCTCACTCTATGTCTTCATTCAGTTCCTTCAGTCGATTAACCGTGAGATAGACGAAAGTGCGCGCATTGAAGGCGCAAGCTACTGGCAGATCTACTGGAAAGTCATACTACCGCTTCTGGTTCCAGCGATTTCAACCATTGTTATTCTGCGCACCATCTACATCTATAACGACTTCATACTCCCTTATCTGTACACGCCACGAGTCGAGCAGAGCACGGTGTCGATCTTGCTGTATCGAGCGTCCGACATGATGTCGGCCAGTTCGGAGGCGGTGCTGATGGCTGGCATCATGGTCGTCATCGCGCCTTCGGTAATTGCCTTTTTTCTGTTACAGAAGCAGATAGTATCGGGTGTGATGCGCGGGGCGGTCAAGGGATGACTACCATGATGCAAGGTTTTACAGTGTCAACGTGCAACACTGTCTGGCGCTTTGCAGCCGTCAACATGATGTGTCTTGCGTTAACGATTGCCGGTGGCGTGGTGTTAGGTCTAGGCCCGGCAATTGCCGCCAGCATGTGGGCCATGTCACGCCCGCGTGACTATTCGGCAGGTGAGCTATGTCGAGGTATGTGGATCGAATGGCGCGCTGATTTCCTGCGAACCAACATGGTCCTCATGCCAGTAGTAGCGTTATTGGCGCTGCTTGTCACATTCATACCGCAAGCTCACGGACCGTCTCTGGCTATCCTGATCGGATTGGCAGGGCTGCTCATCGAGCTGGCATTAGCCGTGGTGTACGTCGTTTCTCAGATGCGTTGCGGAATAGCCGATACGCTCGGTAATGCCTTTCGAGTACTGCTGGCCGCGCCATTCCGACTCTTCGCTGCCATGCTGATTATCCCTACAGTGGTGCTGGTCACCGTATGGCAGCCACTATTTGGCGTTTATGGCCTGTTCTCCGTCACTGCCTGGCTGTGTATTGCGCTGCTTGGCGCCATGCAAGACCCGGCTAGTCGAATCCTAACCCTGGAATACAACCCACAAGAGGCCTTGTCATGAGTGGTGGTGTCAGCATTAGAAGTCTAGAGAAATCCTTTGCCGCTGTCACGGTGCTCAAGGATATCAACCTCGAGGTCGAGCCGGGTCAGTTCGTGGTTCTGCTTGGGGAATCGGGCTGCGGTAAGTCAACATTGTTGCGACTGGTGTCGGGCCTCGAAGAGGACCACCTGGGTTCAATACATATTGCCGGTAGAGACGTTACGCATCTGGATCCCAAGGACAGGCGCATTGCCATGGTATTCCAGTCTTACGCGCTCTATCCACACATGAGCGTCTACAACAATATCGCTTTCGGTATGAAAATACGCAACGAGGACAAGGCTGAAACGCGCAAACGGGTTGAGGATGCAGCAGCGATTCTCAAGCTCAGTGACATGCTCGACAGGCGTCCGGCACAGTTGTCTGGTGGGCAGCGCCAACGCGTGGCTATTGGCCGAGCCATGGTGCGTGACCCCGATGTTTTTCTGTTCGATGAGCCTTTGTCTAATCTGGATGCTAAGCTGCGCGGCGATATGCGTGTAGAGATCAAGCGTATACATCAAACACTGGGAGCGACCATATTGTATGTCACCCATGATCAGATTGAAGCGATGACACTGGCCGACAAAATCGTACTTCTCAACAATGGTTGCATCGAACAGATGGGCACGCCAACCGATCTCTACAGTAATCCCGAAACATTATTTGCAGCTCGTTTTATCGGTTCGCCGGAGATTAATACGATTAAGGTTACAGTGACACACGACAATGGTGCTGTCATCGCCAGAAATGGTAGTCGCAGCTTCCCACTCCCCGAGTCGGTGCTGCGTGGGTCAGTAGACGATGGGGCACAGGCACTACTGGCCATACGGCCTGAGTTTCTGTCGCTCGATACACACGGTGCAGAACTGGTAACGGAGAACCATCCGGTTCTCTTGTGTGAGCCAACAGGATCTGAAACCTTCGTCGTGCTGGATTTTGAGGGTGCCGATCTTCGCCTGCGAGTACCAGGCTTGCATCATTATGATGTCGGCAAACCGCTGAGCGTGGGCTGGTCGCTTTCTGCGGCCCATCTGTTTCATCCTGATACTGAAGTGCGGCTCTGAGCGTGGCCCCCAACATCATCCTGTGCACCGCGGATCAGCTGAGACCTTTCGAACTTGGCTGCTATGGCGGTGATCAGATTCAAACGCCGTCTATTGATCGGCTTGCCGCGCAAGGCACGCTTTGGGAAACCGCGATCACGAATTTCCCGGTCTGCATGGCGGCGCGTTCAGTGCTCATATCCGGACAACACAATCGCACAGCGACCGGTGGCAAGACTAATATCGCCTATGCGGGACGCTCCGGCGATTTCAACATGCCAGAGTACCCTTATGCGCATCGCCCGCATCTTCCCCATGCAACCCTGGCAGAATGCCTGCGCGATGCCGGGTATCTCACACAGGTCATCGGCAAGTGGCATATCCATTCCTGGCCGCACGAAATCGGTTTCGAACACTACCTGATACCTCGAGTACACCATGCTCACTCGGCGCAGATATTCAGCCGCGATGGAGGGCCGGAATTTGCACCGGCAGGATACAGTGTTGATTTTGAAGCAGACGAGGTTGTCGAGTTTCTGAATGGAGAGCACGATCGTCCCTTCTTTCTTTACTACAACATCTCACCACCTCACTGCCCGGTTGCTGATATCCCTGAAGCGTACCGTACAATGTACGATCCGAGTAAGCTGCGGTTGCGTGAAAACACCAACGAATCAGCTATCGACAACGCTGACTACTGGTACAAGGTATATCGCTGGGATTTTCGACATTACTCTTTTCACCTGCCACATACTGAAACGCTGCCACCAGGCTATGACCTGCAACACCTTGCAGCTGAGTATTTCGGCGCTGTCAGCTGGATGGACAGTGCCGTGGGGCGAATGCTCGACGCTGTCGACAGGGCCGGTCTGACTGATAACACGCTGATCGTGTTTGCATCTGATCACGGTGAAAATCTGGGTAGTCATGGTCTCGTGCAAAAAGGTTCTGAGAATGATGAGAGCATTCGTATTCCGCTGATCATGGCAGGCCCTGGTTTAGCGACTCAGGCACGCGTAAAAGACTCGGTAGCGTCACTGGTAGATCTCATGCCCACGCTACTCGGCGCGGCGGGACAAGCTACACCGACTCACTGTCAGGGTTCATCCTTATTAGGGGAGGGCGGCGGCGCTGCGCCTTCAAACCGTACAGCCTTTTTCGAAACCGTGCGGGGCGCAGGACTACGCTCTACAAACATGACTTATGTGCTTGAGCGGGACGACGATGGCCGACTGAGTAAGCAGCCCATCGTTGCCTACGACAATAGTAATGACCCCTTTCAATACAACAACCTGGCCGGTACCCTTACCTGCCCCGAACTTGATGCCGAGTTGCGCGCATGCGACAAGGCTTACCCATGGTCCAGACTGGAGGACGAAGTACAATGACCGATGTTGTCAATATCACCAGAACGCTCAATGAGCGCTGGGAACTCAAACACCCAGAGCGTGATATCGCATTGTCTGTGGATGCCCCTTTTGATGTGCATTCTGCACTGATTACGGCGGGTGTTATCGAGGATCCGTATTGGCGCGATCGTGAGCTGGAACTGGATTGGATTCACGAAAGTGAATGGTCGCTGTCAAAAAGTATAGAGATGGCGGAGGAGCAACTGTCGGGAAACTGGACATTAAGGTTTGAATGCATCGACTGCTGCACCACGGTTTACGTCAATGATCATGTGGCGGGAGAAACTGCCAGCCAGTTTGTTCGCTACGATCTTGATGTCAGTAAATTGCTGGTTGCTGGCACCAATCACATTCGTATCGTTTTTCATTCAAACAGCAAAATGGCTGCTGATGCGGCTGCTCAATTTCCGTTCGAATTGCCCTATCTGGACTGGAACTGTCGCATTGGCCATACCAATCACATTCGCAAGGCTGCCTGTCATGCTGGATGGGACTGGAACATTGCACTGATGCCACTCGGCTTGTATGGCGATGTCAGCCTGAAGCGAAGTTACCCCGCGCGGCTGGACGACTGGAAGCTTGTGCAGCACCACGAGGCAAATCAGGTTCGCCTGAGCATCTCGGTTCATGCGCATGGGTTCGCTGTAGCCGACGTGAGCTTGCAAGTAGCCGTATGCGGTCAGGACCATACGCAAACCGTTCAGATTCTGCCGGGCGAGAATCAGTTCACCGTTGAGTTGTACATAGAGAACCCGGAGCTGTGGTGGCCAGCAGGGTACGGTCCGCAAACACTGCACCCATTGGTTGTAAAGCTCGGTACTGATGAGATGCGTCGTGACATAGGCCTGCGTCAGATTGACTTGCTGACCACACCTGATGAGATTGGTGAGCGCTTCGCTATCGCGGTTAATGGTAAAGAGATCTTCATGCGCGGTGCGAACTGGATACCCGCTGATGCATTACCGTCGCGGTGTACTGAAGCGGTTGTAGAGAACCTGTTGTTATCGGCCCGTCGTGCACACATGAATATGCTGCGTATCTGGGGAGGAGGCCAGTACGAGCCAGACTGGTTTTATGATCTGTGCGATCGTCACGGTATCCTGATATGGCAAGATTTCATGTTTGCCTGCAACCATTACCCTGCTGCCAATCGACAATGGTTGAATCTGGTACGGCGTGAGGCTACCCAACAGGTCCGGCGGCTGTCTTCACATGCCTGCGTAGCATTGTGGTGTGGTGATAACGAGCTGGTCGGTGCATTGGGCTGGTTTGATGCTACTAAAGCTAATCGGGACCGGTATCTGGCCAACTATGTCATGTTGAACCACGCGCTGGAGGAAGTGGTGGAAGACGAGGCCATTGATATACCGTTCTGGCCCTCGTCCCCATCCTCCGGTCGATTGAATTTTGGCGATGCCTGGCACGATGACCGATCTGGCGATATGCACTTCTGGGATGTCTGGCACTCGTCAAAGGACTTTGAGCACTACCGCAGTGTTCGCCCGCGTTTCTGCTCCGAGTTTGGTTTCCAGTCATTTCCGTCCATGATCGCTATTGAACGATTTACTGAGCCTGAGGATCGCAATGTCTCATCGTCGGTGATGGATATCCATCAGCGCAATGTGGGGGGCAACAGCCGCATCGTCGAGACCTTATCACGCTACTTCCGGTTCCCCGATGGATTCGAAAGGATGGTGTTCCTGAGCCAGGTTGCACAAGGCATGGCCATGCAGACGGCTATTGAGTTCTGGCGCTCGCAGAAGCCGCGTTGCATGGGCACACTGTACTGGCAGCTGAACGATACCTGGCCGGTGGCGAGCTGGGCGAGTCTGGAGCACGGTGGTAGCTGGAAAGTGTGCCACAGCATGGCAAGGCGTTTTTACGCGCCCGTATTGTTTACGGCGCAACCGGATACACAGACAGGCGACGTGGTGGTCTGGGCAATCGCTGATGTACCGGGCGGGGTGAGCGTTACAGTTGCACTCTCGGTTGAGGAATTCGAGGGCAATAGGACCCGCCTTGACGACTGCAGTGTAGCGATACCTGAGGATGCAGCCGTGGAAGTCATGCGATTGCCTGTGGGAACTATCCCTGAGCAGGCTTTCCTGCTAATGCGGTGGCGCGATGTTGATGGACAACCCGTTGGTGAGAACGTTTATTTTCCGCGCAGGTTCAAGTCATGTCGACTCATTCCGGCCAACGTAACAGCACAGTGGCGTGAAACTGATGAGGGGCGGGAATTGGTACTGGACACCGACGCCCCGGCGTTTTTCGTGACCGTCGGGCTTGGCGAGGATATTGTCTATTCAGACAATGCTTTCACGTTACTACCTAACCAGCCAAAAGTTATCCGGCCATTACACACCACAGAAGGTAACAACTTGTTACCACCCGCGACAGACCGGATACCCTCCATTCAGCAGCTGTGTGGTGAGTCTTATGCTTAGTGGCACTTACCCCTGAGGCGCCTTCTTGATGAGACGATCAGACGACGGGTTTCGCAATTAGCTGAACCGGTTCTGCACTACAGAGGAGGACTGCGAGCCGTGTCGTCTTCTCGTCTCTGACTATGCCATGAACATTCGTTAGTATATAACCTGATCGTGACATTTTCTTCGCGTCAGATGGCGCAGCAACACAGCAATCAGGCTACATGGCATCAAACAGTTCCTCCGGTAACGTCACCATGAAGATGATCGCTGAGCATCTTGAGGTGTCGCTGTCCACGGTGGCGAAATCCTTGAAAGATGGTTCCCGGATGAGTCCCGAGACAGTGGAACGTGTGCGAGCCGCTGCCGCGGAACTTGGCTATGTCCGAAATCTTGATGGCGTGCGTCTACGCACCGGCAAGACATTCGTGGTGATGGCGCTTCTCAGTACTGCTCCTGACGAGGAAATTGGTGATTCTGGCTCCGTAGGTCTACTGCACGGTATCCATAAGCGACTCGCCTCTACGGACTATGCATTGCGTACGGTTCCCATAGAACAGGGTGAGGAGGACCTGGCACAGCTGCAGGATATCGTGCGCGGAAATGTGGCCGATGGAGTGATACTCGATCACATCATGCCGCAGGATGATCGTGTTAAGTACTTGCTGGAAAAACGCGTTGCGTTTGTCACGTTTGGTCGAACTGAACATTTCACCCCACACCCGCATTTTGATATCGACAACCAGCACGCCGCCTGGCTGGAGACCAACTCGTTGCTGCGACAGGGTGCACGTCGCATAGGGCTTCTCAATGCCGACGACCGGTACACCTTTGCCAAACAGCGCCTTGCCGGCTACCAGCAAGCTCTGGCGGAAAGTGATATAGCGTTTGATACAAGCCTGGTGCGCAATCTTGTCATCAACCCCAGAGCAGCACGAGACGCGGGTAGGGAGTTGGTAGAGCACCATGCAGCGGATGCCTTAGTGTGTGTCAATGATAATGTTCTGCTTGGCGCACGTGCTGGTGTACGAGCACTGGGAACCGAGGCGTTGTTACGCACGAGACTGGCGTTCCGCACGGGTACTAACATTGTCAATTACCTGGGCACGCCTGCAGCAGCAGCCTTTTACCCACGTAGCGATGCTGGCTGGCATCTCGCCGACATCCTACTTGGGGCCATTGAGGGCAGAGATATTTCAGAGTTGCAACAAGTTGTGCAATGCACTCTCAGAGATTTCGACGGCGATTGAACGCAGGCAGTGGTTGTGTGACTGAGTGGTTGAGTGACTGCATCAGACGTTCTAACGCCGAAACCGGTCAGTGACACACTAGGAAAAAGCCAAGGAACTGCCAGGGACAAGCCAGGGACAAGCCAATACCAGCTTGCCCTCTGGCCCCATTTCCAGTTCTAGTTCTCGCCAAGTCTTTTTTGTAGAGCCAGATAGGCAGGTTTTGCTTGATATCGCCTGTCCAGGATCAACGGGTCGAACTGAGTGCGCCATGAGTACATGTCCGTAAAGCCCCAGGTTTGAAACGCCTTGCATCGTGGCTGTTCCAGGCACAGTGACAACACTTCCTCATACACCTTCGCCTGTTGAAGCTCAGTCTGCCCCGGCCGTATCGACACATCAAACTCTGTGACATACACGTCCAGATCCATATTCGCTATGGTCTGGAAGTTCTGGGCAACTTCGTCGAAGCGATCAAAATCTGCATCCAGATGCATCTGAAATCCGACGCCGTCTACCGGTGTACCGGCATCTTTAAGAGACTGCATGAGCGCTATCAGGCCATCAGCTTTGGGACCGGCAAAGCTTACATCGTAATCGTTGTAGAGCAATGTGGCATCGGGTGCCGACAAGCGTGCCTGTCTGAATGCGGTATCGATGAAGCCTTCGCCCATCGCCTGAAACCATGTTGAATTGCGGAAAGTACCATCTTCTTCCAGAGCCTCGTTAACAACGTCCCAGATAGGGATGTCTGTACCGTAGCGCGTCATGACCCGGTCGATGAATTCACGCATGTGGGTTTCTCGCTCGGCTAGTGGTGTTCGCTGTATCCAGCCAGGCAACTGACGGTGCCATAGCAGAGTGTGACCGTGTACGGCCTGACGTCGTGCCTTGGCATTAGCCACTAGATTGTCGGCTTGTGCCCACCGGTATTTGCCAGGCAACGGGTTTACAAGATCCCATTTAAGAGAATTCTCGGTGGTAACAAGGTTAAACTCTTCTGCTGCTATATCAGCATAGATAGCACCATCGGGTCGTGCATAGAAACCCAGTAGCGAGGCATAGCCAATAAGTAGATCACGCTCAGCAGCCAGGTCACGCAGGCGTGCTCCGGGTCGTGCGAAACTTGCGTTATCCAACACTTCATACTTCACGGTTCGAGCGTTGGTCAATGAGGCATCGTCTGCATCTCGGGCCCGCAGGTTCAGTTCGATCGTGCCCGTGGTTTGAGGAACAAAATGCAATATGGAAATCTTGGGGTCAGAGTAGTGCGGAGTCACTGTCGAGCCTGGCGGTGGGTTCAGAATCTCAAGGCTCGGTATTGTGCCGTTAGGGTCATCAACCTTGATGTAGGTCACTACAGGATCATTCACTCTGACTGTGTGGTCGCGAATCAGATTAACGGCGGGGGGTAAGTTTCTGATAGTCGACGGATCGCTTGGCATCTTTACCTTGATGCGAATGGTGCGCTCGGTTCGGTAAAAGCCTTCGTCAGGATCAGTGGCTGTTATGGTGAATTCCTGAATGCCCACCTGAGGTTGCAGCGGACGCCAGATCAATGATCGTGTGCCATTGAAGTTGTCAACGTATCGTGCGCCCGCAGGAATGGCGTTGGGAAAGAGTCCCGGTACTCCGCCATCGGGATCCAGAGGCTTGAGAACCACCGTCAGTTCTTGTCCTGCAAACACCTCAACATCGGTGAGGTTGTCGAAGTAGGGCGGTGCATTGGTCAGCGGATCTACCGACGCCGGTGTTCGAATAATTGCGGGCAAAGGCCCGGCTGCAAATTCAGCATCAGTGATGACAGCAAATGTATCGTCAAGGTCTGCATCGGGGTTTCTGACCAGAAAGAACTCGTTGATAGTGCTGATTGGCCCCACAGTTCTGACAGGCTCACTATCAGCGCCAGGTGCTGGTGTTAATGGTGGGTTAGGCAATGCGGATAGTTGGCTACCACTGGGCGCTATTGATGAGCCACCTGTTGTAGAGCTGCCTGTGGTGGTGCCCGCTTCAGGATCTGCCGGTCTACCATCGGTGTTATCCCCACCGGTAGCTGATCCGCCTGCCGTCATTTGATCATCATTGGCTGTAAGGCCGGTTGTCGTACCGCCAGTATCTGTTCCGCCACTGGTTGCTGTGCCACCTGATGTAGCGCTCTGGACATTGATTGGGGCATCATCTGTGGGGGGCTGCGTAGTGGGGTCTGACGAGCTACACGCACTCACAACCGCTAGTGTGAGAAGCGCAATGGCAAACCGGGTGGGCATACGGGCAATCCGACAGGCTTTCGTCGTAGGCGTGTTCATTGTATGTTTTGACGTGTTATTGATCATTGATGGCGCACAGCCTAGTTTGCTATCGAATTCCAGAGTGTTACAGCGGCTACATAACGCGAGGAAAGCGTTCTATTCAGTATCGCCACAAAGACGTTTTGTGATGTTGCCACGGTTTATAGCGGTAGTTTAGTTGAAGATGTTTTCAACAAATGTCACAAGTTGTCTAGCTCCTATGCAAAAGTCCAAGGGAAGTGTCCATCACCTGCCAACGCCTGCCAGTGCTCACGCTCGACTGCTGGAAAAACTGGTGGCAGAAATGATCAGTAAACACCCGGATAAGCAGGTAGCTGTCGCCTGGGAGGCGATGGCGCGTGAGTCTATGCGACGCTACGCATCGCCCCCGTTGCCCACTAGCCCTGTCCTCGATCTGGATGCCATCGAAGGCCTCACAAAAGAGCAACAAAACCAGCTTTATGTGGTAACCCAGACATGGATGGATAGCTACTTCAATGATGTACGCAACCAGTTGATGAACATTCACCGCGACCTGTTGGGTCTACAGCGACAAGTGGCTGAATATGAAAATCCGGCATCCTCCAAACAGGTTTAAAACGCGCGAGAAGCCTACGCGAGTCATAGAACACTGATGCCTCGACAAGATCGACATTGTGGGTTGTTTCGGCAGCAAAGATCGCAGCGTTATCGATCAGCAAACGATAACGTAGGCGTGGCCAGTTGTATGGGTAATTGTGCCGTTAAACAGCCGACAAATTATGGTGGTTGCCAGCTTACTGAATGAGACGTTCAAGAACCAGAATAACGTTCGCAAGGTGGCGCACCGTTCAGTGCTCTGCCCGCTGCGCTCCGGTGAACGATCTGTCAGCAAATCCCAGCCGGCCTATCCCGGGTAGCTTGAGCGCAGGAGGCAGTAGATCGACCCCCGCCGTCAGGCCTAGAATATTGATCTCCAGACCCTCTTCCAGACCGGCCAGAATGCCGGCATAGCCGCGCAGAGAGATCTGCGCGCCGGTGCCGCTGGGAGTAACTGACGCTAACGCTCCGCCAGGTAGATAATCCTTGCCTATGGCGTTGCTGGGTAATTCGAGCCTCAGTTCTGGCACCTGTCTTCCCAGATGAGCCGTGAACGTGTTGCTGTTGGGGCCGGGCCACACATGATAAGTATCATCGTAGGGATAACTTCTCGCCGCTTCATGTAAACGTTCGATAAGAGCATCCACGCGCTGGCCCCCACGAATTTCTCGTAGCAGCGTCGGGTGATTGCCGTACCACATCGCATCCGGGGTGCCGCGTCGCATCTGTACCGCGCCACCACCCCAGTACACCCGATAGCCAATCACCTCCAGCCGCTGATAGTTTTGCTCGTCGCCTTGTTTGGTGGCAACCCAGGTATGCACTCCAAAAGCGCCACGCCAGCGAGCTGCTCTGGCCGCGTATACCTGAATAACGGCATCAGTACTCTCCGCAGAGGGTGCCTGGCCCGTGCTCCCATGGCGGTTGTACTGGCGATAGTGGTTAGAATCCCCGGAATAGTGAGCGGCTACCATGCAGCCCAACGGCAAAAAGAAACAGCCAAGGACTATGAGTAATAGTCGCAGGATCCAGCCTAGCCGATATTTCATGGCGATTTACAGACCGTTAGTCGTGCCGTTACATACGGGCATACTTGGCAATTGGGTACAGGTTCCGGTAGTCTGCGGCTCATGAAAAAGAGACTTGAAGGTAAACGTGCGCTGGTAACAGCCGCCGCACAGGGGATCGGGGAAGCCACGGCGCGAGCGTTTGCGCAAGCGGGTGCCAGCGTGGTGGCTACCGACGTTAACGCTGAAAAACTGGCTGAGCTGGATGGTGTGGATGGCATCACCACCGCGGTGTTGAATGTCATGGATTCCAGGGCCATCGGAGAGCTGATCGGTCGCGAATCGCATTTTGATATCTTATTCAACTGCGCAGGCGTCGTCCATAGCGGCTCGGTACTGGAGTGTACCGATGATGAGTGGGATATGGCCTTCGACCTGAACGTAAAGTCCATGTTCCACATGAGTAAGGCAGTTCTGCCGGGAATGGTTCAGGCGGGCGGTGGCTCAATCATCAATATTTCATCCATCGCTGCACACAAAGGCCTGGTTAACCGGTTTGCTTACGGTACATCCAAGGCCGCTGTTATCGGTTTGACCAAATCGATTGCAGCAGACTTCGTTACCAAGGGAATCCGGTGCAACGCTATTGCACCCGGCACCGTACAGTCGCCATCGCTGGAGGGGCGCATCGCCGCTTTTGACGATCCGGAAGCTGCTCGCAAGCAGTTTGTCGCCAGACAGCCGATGGGCCGGCTTGGTACGGCAGAAGAAATTGCTCACATGGCGCTGTATCTTGCCAGTGATGAGTCTATCTTTACGACTGGCACATTAATGAAAGTGGATGGAGGTATGTCAATATGAAATTGTTGCGCTACGGTGATGCCGGTTTTGAGAAGCCCGGAGTACTGGACGATGAAGGTCGAATCCGCGATTTGTCCGCTCACATTGAGGACATTGGGCCCGATCAGCTAGAGGACGCGACGATTGCGCGTTTGGCCTCTCTGGACTTCAACAGTCTGCCTGCCGTACCGGCTTCCGTGCGTCGTGGCCCTCCGGTTAATAATATCCGTAAGATTGTGTGCATCGGCCTGAACTACTCGGACCATGCTGCAGAGTCCGGTTTGCCTATTCCCGAAGAGCCGGTTGTCTTCATGAAAGCAGACACCTCCATCACAGGCCCTGATGATGATGTGATCATCCCGCTGGTCAGCAAGAAGCTGGACTGGGAAGTGGAGCTGGGCATCATCATCGGCAAGACCTGCCACTACGTTGAAGAAGCAGACGCCCTGGGTCATGTGGCTGGCTATTGTGTGGTCAACGATATCTCAGAGCGTGAATTCCAGATAGAGGGGACTGGCCAATGGGTCAAAGGCAAGAGCCACGATTCGTTCTGCCCATTGGGCCCTGTATTGACCACTCGCGATGAAATACCCGATCCGCAGACTCTGGACCTGTGGCTTGATGTGGATAACGAGCGAATGCAGACAGGCTCCACCTCATTAATGATTTTTTCAGTGGCTCATATTATCAGCTACCTGAGCCGCTTCATGACGCTTCGTCCGGGTGACCTGATCTCGACGGGTACACCACCGGGTGTAGGGCTCGGCTTCAAGCCGCCTCGTTATCTTGCAGCCGGTCAGGTCATGTCACTGGGCATTGCCGGACTGGGTGAAATATCGCAGACCGTGGTTCATCATCCGGCTCACAGCTGACAGCTTGAAATGAGCGACAATTCCGACGATCTGCCCGAAGACGCTGAGCCCCTTGCAGCATCGTCTAACGATTCATCCGCTTCGGCATCTTGGGATGCGTCCATGCCAGCAGGATCACTGCGCAGTGCGCAGTGGTTCGGTCGGCAAGACAAGGACGGTTTTGCCTACCGCAGCTGGATGAAGAATCAGGGCCTGCCGCATCACCTGTTCGATGGCAGGCCGGTCATTGGAATTTGCAATACCTGGTCTGAACTAACGCCCTGCAACGCGCATCTGCGAGAGCTGGCAGAGCGAGTAAAGCGTGGTGTGTACGAGATGGGTGGGTTTCCGGTTGAATTTCCGGTCATGTCTCTTGGCGAGACGTTGCTACGACCTACGGCTATGTTGTTTCGCAATCTGGCTAGCATTGAGGTAGAAGAGTCCATTCGTGGAAACCCACTGGATGGCGTCGTGCTGATGGTGGGTTGCGACAAGACAACGCCCTCGCTGATGATGGGTGCTGCCAGCTGTGATATTCCTACGCTGGTCGTGTCGGGTGGCCCCATGCTCAATGGCCGGTTCCGTAACGAAAGAATTGGCTCGGGTACTCACGTATGGAAGTTCGATGCCATGATGAAAACGGGCGAGATGAGCACAGAAGAGTTCATGGAAACCGAGAGCTGCATGAGTCGTTCGGTTGGCCACTGCATGACCATGGGTACCGCCTCTACGATGGCTTGCATGGTGGAGGCGCTGGGGATGGGTATGCCGGGCAATGCCGCCATACCGGCAGCTGACTCACGCCGTAAAGTACTGGCGCACATGGCCGGTAGACGCATCGTAGACATGGTGAAAGAGGATCTCATCCCGTCCCGTATTCTCACTCGCGAAGCGTTTGAGAATGCCATCCGAGCAAACGGCGCCATTGGGGGATCCACCAACGCGGTGATCCATCTGCTGGCTCTGGCGGGACGACTCGGCGTTAATCACACTCTTGACGACTGGGATGCGATGGGCCGCGATGTGCCTTGTCTCGTCAACCTGATGCCGTCAGGTGCTTATTTGATGGAAGATTTCTACTACGCGGGCGGGTTACCTGCCGTGCTGCGTAAACTGGCGGAAGCCGGGCTACTGCACAAGGATGCGCTGACGGTAAACGGCAAGACTCAGTGGGAAAATGTCAGTGCGGCAGAAGTCTATAACGACGATGTCATCTATCCCACGGAAAAACCGTTCAAGTGTGCCGGTGGCATTGTGGTACTCAAAGGAAACCTGGCACCGGATGGTGCTGTGTTGAAGCCATCGGCAGCCACACCAGCGTTGATGCAGCATACGGGTCGCGCTGTGGTGTTCGAGGACATCGACGATTACAAGGCGCGTATCGATACCGATGATCTTGATGTGGACGCGGATTGCGTGCTGGTGTTGAAAAACTGCGGACCACGTGGGTATCCCGGCATGGCAGAGGTGGGCAACATGGCGCTACCTGCCAAGATCCTGAAAACCGGCGTTACCGACATGGTACGCGTCTCGGATGCACGTATGAGCGGTACAGCCTATGGCACCGTGGTCCTGCATGTGTGTCCGGAGGCTGCCGTGGGTGGGCCATTGGCGCTGGTGCAAAACGGCGACATGATTACTCTGGATGTGGCTGCAGGTTCGCTATCCATGAATGTGGACGACAAGACGTTAGTGGAACGGCGCAAGCGCTGGCTGCCCAGTCATCCTCAAGCAACACGTGGCTATGTCAAGATGTATCAGGAAACCGTGATGCAGGCAAATGAAGGCGCTGACCTGGCGTTTCTCCGAGGGGGCAGCGGTGCGCCGGTTCCACGTGATAGTCACTAGTGCGAACGGGACGAGAAATGACAACCACCCGGTTAAGTACAACCAGTACGACTAAGTACAACCAGTACGAATAAATACAACCAGTACGAATAAATACAACCAGTACGAATAAATACAACCACCAAGGTTAAGTACAACCTGTACGATCATCGATATAAACGAGAAATAGTCATGAGTACTAAGGAACGGGTAGGGTTTATAGGTCTGGGTGCCATGGGTGTGGGCATGGCGGCCAATGTAGCTTCGGCCGGGTATCCCCTGACCATCATGGGGCACACGCGCCGCGAGCCTGTTGAGCGTCTGCTCGCTCTGGGTGCAACCGAAGTACAGACGCCGGCAGAAATGCGTGCATTGTGCGACATTATAATTCTGTGCGTGACAACCTCAGATGCCGTCGAGGGCATCGTGACTGGTGAAAACGGCTTGCTATCGGCTGGTGATAATCCCTTTCTGCTTATAGATTGCGGCACGTCAAGACCGGACTCCACATTGGCGCTGGGTGCCACCCTTGCAGAGGCCGGTTGTAGCATGATGGATGTGCCTTTGGGCAAGTCTTCAGCCGCGGCAGAGTCCGGTACGCTCAACATGATGGCAGGTGGTAGTGAGGCTGATTTCAATCGAGCGAAGCCACTACTTGAGAC
>ENA-ORXT01001139-ORXT01001139.1-marine-metagenome-genome-assembly--contig:-NODE-1139-length-37089-cov-67.034962_pt1:0-35000 | contig 37089 bp, 28 predicted proteins | sample MGYA00237868_ERZ511482 | MGnify/ENA metagenome assembly ERZ511482 | reverse complement strand
TAAAGTAAACCGGGCGATTCCGACGATGCTGGATTACAACACTCATATTAAAAAACAATCCAGTTTTAACACGCCACCGGTATACCCTATTTATGTTTGTATGTTGACGATGCGCTGGTTAAAAGAAAATGGCGGCGTTGCGGCCATGCAAAAGCGAAACGAAGAAAAAGCCGCACTACTCTACGGAGAAATTGATCGCAACGATTTATTTAAAGGTTATGCACACGTGGATGATCGTTCGCGGATGAACGTTACTTTTACCAATACCAATCCAGAGCAGGAGGCTGAATTTTTGGCGTTGGCGGCGGAGGCGGATTGTGTGGGATTGAAAGGGCATCGTTCTGTCGGTGGGTTGAGAGCTTCTATCTATAATGCGCTGGATCTTTCCAGTGTGGAGGTATTGGTGGATGTGATGAAGGAGTTTGGTAGAGTGAAAGGATAATTTTTTTGCTACTTGCCGCTTGCTATTTGATAGCTTGCTCTTCAGAAAATAATGCGATCCCTCTGGGATCGAACGACTGCGGGCCTCGAATCTCGGCTAACATAATGTGATCCCTCTGGGATCAATCCGAAAAAACGTAAGTAGCCAATAGCATTTCAATTTAAAAAACAAGAATGGCTGGTAAAGTCGCCAAAATATATCTGGATGTTGCGGGAAAAAAATTGCCTGCCAAAATTTATTGGGAGCGGCGCAATAATGTACGTGCTTCCATTGGTAAAAAGGCGGCGATCTTGAGAATGCCTCTCCGGATTACTGCCGACGATCAGGAGAAACAGGTACGGTGGTTTACAGATTGGGTGGATAAGCAATTTGCTAAAAATACAGATCTTTATATTCAGTTTTTTGGAAAAGGATATCGGGACGGAGATACGCTAAAAGTCGGAAACAGGACTTATCTTTTAAAATTTAATTTTAGTGATCGCAAGACCCATTCCGGTAAATTAAAAAATGGGGTAATTACTCTCGAATTAAGCCGCGGAGATCAGGAGCCGCATTTACAAAAAAGTATCAAGCATTTATTGAGTCGACTCGTGGCGCAAGACTTTATGCCCAATATTACCCGAAAGGTAAATGAACTCAATCGGATTCATTTTCAAAAGCCTATCAAAAGTGTTAATCTAAAATATAATCAAACCAACTGGGGGAGTTGCTCTTCGAAGGGTAACGTCAATTTGTCTACGCGTTTGCTTTTTGCGCCGGAGGAGGTGATCGATTATGTGATTATTCATGAGCTGGCGCACTTGACAGAGATGAATCATTCAGCGGCTTTTTGGAAACTGGTGAGTGATGCGATGCCGGATTACAAGAATAAAGAAAAGTGGTTGAAGGAATTTGGGAAGCATTGTAATTTTTAGACAATAGAGAAAAATCTAAATGAATTGAATTGATTTTTCCACTTAGGAATGTTGATATAAGGAATGACCTCTCTTATTTTTATGTCTAGTAATCTTTGCTTTGCTGCTGGCTAGTGCCTCGGGAACTAAATTGCTGGGTATATTGATAAATGTAGGAACAAGGCATTGCCTTGTTCCTACATTTATCTGGCAACTTAACCTTCTCGGCAGTCTTTATTTGAGTTTTTCAAATACTTTAGAGGGCGATACTTATGCGTTGGGAGGGCCGATTAACTAATCACTAATCAACTGTTCTTTTTGTCTAGTTGTCTAGATAAAAATTAATAGTTTGAAGTACATACTAATTTAGCACCCGAACCACTAGACTCAAGCTTACTAAACGTAAAAGGAAAAGGCCATCCGACAAATCGAATGACCTTTTTTATACTTTTAAGAAAGAATAATCGCTTACTCTTCCACTACCTCAAATGCCAGTTTCGGCTGCACATCTTTATGCAAGCGTAACGTCATTTCGTAGGTACCAATATTCTTGATTTCCTCAGGCAGCAACACTTTCTTTCGTTCGATATCCATACCGAATTGTTCCTTAAGTGCAGCCATTACCTGTACCGTAGTAACACTACCGAAGATCTTACCGCTGGTACCGGCTTTAGCACCGATCTTCAGGGTTTTTCCTTCCAGTTTAGTAGCCATTTCTTCGTAAACACCGACCATTTTGGACTCTTTCGCTTCCTCTTGTCTTTCCAGGTCCGCCAGTCTTTTACGATTAGTGGTGTTGGCGATAATCGCCATTTTTTGAGGGATCAAGTAGTTACGAGCGTAGCCATTCTTTACGGTAACAATCGTATGCTTATCTCCTACTTTATCCATATCTTTTAATAATATAATTTCCATTATAATTATTTTTAAATTGGTTAATAATTTGAGGAACTTGAAAAAATAATTTATAACGATTAAAGATTTCTTTTCCTTTACGGTTCGTTATATCTTGTTCATTACAAATTCCCAAGCAATTGAATCAATTGCTTATTTTAATAAATCCGTTACGTAAGGTAACATAGCCAGGTGTCGGGACCGCTTGATTGCGGAAGCGATTTTACGCTGGAATTTAAGTGAGTTCCCGGTAATTCGACGCGGTAAAATCTTACCCTGTGGGTTGATGAACTGCGTTAAAAAATCAGGATCTTTATAGTCGATATATTTGATACCGAACTTCTTAAATCGGCAGTATTTCTTACGTTGGTTACCGATTTTAGGATTGCTTAAAAATTTTATATCGTCTCTTGAAGCCATCTTTATTTATTTTATTTAATGATATACTATAAATTTTGCCATTTCTCACCTCCCGGCCTCCACCCACAAATTTCTAGTAATCGGATATTAGCAAATAGATTTTATTCCTCCTCTTCTCCGGCAACTTTCGTTACGGTAGCTTTGGATTCGGACATTTTTGACTGTGTCTTAATAGCCTCGGGTTTTACGGGTGTCTTTTTAGGTTTACCCAATGTCTTGGTTACTCCTTTTGGTACATCCCCTTCCGCTTCTGCTTTAGGTCTTTTTTTACCAATTTTACCAGCACGCTTGTCTTCATTATACTTGACGCCATATTTATTAAGGCTGAAGCATAAGAAACGCATGATTCGCTCGTCCCGACGCATGGCCAGTTCGATTTTGCTCACGAATTCCCCGTTAGGAACTTCGACTTGCACCGAGTAATACACCGCAGAGGTGCGTTTGTTGATTGGATACGCCAGCTGACGTAATCCCATCTCATCGTTATGGACAATCTTTGCGCCGTGAGACTTCAATTGTTCGACATAATTTTGAGCTGTCGCTTTAATTTCCTCGCCCGACAGCACCGGATCTACGAGGAAAGTCACTTCGTAATTTCGCATTTACAAGAAGTTATTTTATGATTAAAAAATATTGAAAAGATCATTCTAATATAAAAATGGTCGTTTCAGGTTTAAAAAGGTTTGCAAAGATACGATTTTTTTAGGAAAAATCATGTATAAAGGTAGTAGCAATCTAAAGGGGAGATATGCGTGAGTTCGCGAAGGCTTAACGGTATGATTTTCCCTCTACTTCCGAAGAGAAAAATCATACGCAATAATCACAATCAACGACCGAAAACGGCTATTCACTTTCCCGATATCCGGTTCGTCAAACAAGTTATCTACATTCGTTTTATTAACATCCAATCTAGGACTATTTGAGTTACTCAGCCCAAAACCATAATCCAGCCCCAATGAAAATTTGCTATTCCAGATTTCCAGGACATTCCCGATAGAGACGTGGGCCACAGAAGGAGTGGTAGAAAGAATCTGCAAAGCGACGTTGTTTTGTTGTTTCCGGCGCTGATTGAAATCGGTCCGAAAGCCCCAGATTAGCGTAGATTTACTACTAATGGGCGTCTGACATCCAACCGCAAAATTAGTGACCTGACGATTACCGGTGCTGACATTAAAATTAGTGGTGGCGGGTGTTTCACTTAACCCATTGAGTGGATCGTCGGTATCATCAATCAGGGTATAGTTGGGAACGCTGGTAAAGTATTCCAGCGAAAATGAAACTCGATGTTTACCAATCGGTACATCTACACCTACGCCCACGGAGAGGGGTGTTTTATAATCCAGGAGTTCGGCGTCGTCCAGATTAGTTGCCAGGGTCAGGCTATCGGGAGAAAATATTTTAAGCTCATCCAGCTCGTAGCTGGCTTTGCTCCAGAGTTCTTTATAAGAAGGAGTGGTAACTGTTACCCCTATTTTTATGTCATTGAGATGAAGAGACAACCCAAATTTGGTGATCATTCTACCATTGGTATTAAAAGAATACTTGGTACGGCTCCGCCAGCCAGCCAGTAGCGCATTCGTTGTTCCATCAAAAATTTCCTGCCGTAGTCCCAGATCCGTCGATTCGCTATGAAAGGTCACAAACTGGGTAATTCCAATTCCAACTACGTCTAAAATTCGCCAACTGGCTCCGATACCCACCCAGCGCTCGGAGAGTCGACGGCTAAAATCAAGATTGGCTTCGTAGATTTGATTTTCGGTATCTTTAACAGATAATAAAGTCCGATAGCGAAATCTAAGATTAGACTTAAATCGAGTAAAGGAAGTAATTGCTAACCGGATATTATCGTACTTGAATGGCGTAAATCCGATGGCGGCCAGACCGGGGGCAAAACCAAATTCGGTGTCTTTGATGGTCCGTCCCTGCCCAAAATAATTACGGGTTTTCAGCGAAGCATGGGAAGGCGTAATAAAGGAAAGGGAAAGCGAAAAATCATCGTCCTCTCCCATTGCCATCGCCCCGGGATTATAAAAAACAGCGGTTTCATCATCGGTACTGGCAATGACGGCTCCGTTGAGGAGCAAGGCGCGTCCTCCGTATTGATTGGTCCAGTAATGAGCGTCTACCTGCGCATTCGCTACATTGAGAAAAAAAAGCGTGCATAAAAAAAGCATAAAATATTTCATTGTCGCAAAATACAAACTATCGAAATATTTGATGCTTTGGATCAATAAAAGAATAACTTATTTTTTAATTGATCCTTTGTGGCGGGGTTTAATTTTAGCTATTTGCTTTTATTCTAAAATACATACCTGTAGTACTTACACCTTAAAAATTGTGTCAATAATTTCCAGAGATAGAATAAATCTCTAAACCAATATTTCACAATCCGGTAACCCCTCTTTTATTTCCTCAGAAATTTCCAAACGGCTCGGTTCATTTTTAAGTCGATTAAACCGTAAGTCTAGGATCTTTAATTGAGTCATACTTTTAAGCGTAGAAGGAATCGTTTTAAAATTATTCATTTGCAAATTCAAGTGCGTCAACTGTTTCATATTTTGTACAGACTTTGGAATGCTTCCCAAAAAATTAAAAGAAAGGTCTATTTTTTTTAAGTCTTTGAGGTCGCCAAAATTAACGGGAAGAGAAGTAAATTTACAATTGTGAAAATCGGCAGTTTCGATCAGTGGAACGTGCCCTACGATATCCACTGGAAATTTTGCGGGTGTTTTCATATTAAAAAAAGTAACGGTATCGGGGTCTTTTCCTCGCCAGTCTTTGAAGCCTAGTCCCGCCCGATAGTTGAGATGTGTACCTTCCATTAATGCGTGTAATGCGGCGGTGCGTTCGGGACAACTTTCATGAAAATGATAGAGGACGTAGCGCAATCCTTTTTTATACCGTTTATGAAAAAGCAAGGATAGTTTGGCCGCCGCCGAACGGGAAGTACTACGAGCTAATTTTTCCAGTTTTTTGTTGATCTCCTGTGCTTTTGCGTTGCCCGCCAATCCAGTAAATCGTTGTGCGTCCGCAATAATGGGCAAGTATTCTTTGGGTGCATTTCGGTCCAGTAGCTTTTTGGCAATCCCTCTGACTTTGGTATCCGGGCAAGACTTGTAGATGACGAGTACCGTATCAATTAGTTCCTCCGGGACCCCTCCATTTTTAAGCATTTCCATACCAACCATGATATTGGCAGACTGATCGCTTTCTAATAATGGCAATAGATTGTTTTCTACATCCAGTTTGCCTGTATCTACCGCAGCAACGATAAATCCCGGGGCATCGGATTTGAAGCGTTCGTAGAGATCGGATTCTGAAATAATTTTAAAATGGCCACCTTGTAACGCTTCGTATTCACGCGGATTTTTACCAACGACTACGTGGGTCACCTGATCAGAAAATTTAGTGGCTAACGGAATTTTCAAAATACTCATCTTTTCCTTGATCTCCGCTTTTTTACGTCCCGGGGTTCCGGCTACATAGAGTTGAGAACTGATGCCAAGCGTCTCTATACTTTTCTCCCTGCTACTGATTTCCTGTAATTGTTTTTGTAAAATGGTCCGTAAATCAATATGGCTCACATTCATCAGCGCCAGCAAATCATCTGCCGAAAAAACGGGCAAATTCTTTAATCTTTTCACTTTGGTAATGGTTCGAAAATATCGCTCTTTATCGGTTTTTGATAGCTTAGATTTTCCCAGCGCGGCACCGATGCTTAGCACTCTTTCTAACGGCAAAGCAAATAACTTATAATCATTGCTACGATCTTCGTAACCTGTTTGGGTAGCGAATTTTGGCCGGGATAGTATTGGAATTTGTTTTTTTGAAATTAACTGGTAAGGTGAATAAATATAGTGGTCCGCCATAAAAAGGGATTTTAGTTTGGGCAGACTGTGGATAAAGGATAGGTCGTCAAATATTTTATCTTTTCCGTTGAGTCTTAGTTCGCGCAACTTATTTAGGCTACTCCAATCCGGTGGAATTTTCATATCGGGGTGAATATGCAGTTGCATATTTTCAACACCCTGAAATTTAAAAATAAAATCTGGAAACGGTGCGTTGGCCCATCCTGCGTTAATCACTACTCTCTTAAAAATACGAGTAAAGAAATGGTCAGGTAACTGAGTCGTAGCCGGACTATGAATAATCAAATCCTGGAAAGGGCGAGCAGGATGGTTTTTTAAAATTTTTTCTAAATAAACAGCCAATTCATCGGGCGTTAATATCGGAATTGTAACATAGCCCTTACGATTAGAAAATGACTCCAGAAAAGTTTGAAAAATAGTTTTTCGATCTGGATGTGTTCCGTCGTCTGCTTTTAAAAATTCAAAATATGAATTTCCAGAACGGCGAAAATCGGTGTATAAAATATCAACCACCAATGGCCGTTCAAAATCAGTTTGCAAGTAATGCTCGTAAACTTTATAGTTCTTGCGTTTGACCGATTCTTTGATTTTTCGGATTTGCTGATCGGGCGTGCGAGGCGTGATAAATTCGATCACCTCTGCGGCTAGTTGATCCCTTTGAGTGGTTAAAGCAATCGTGATCAACGGTCCCAGAAAGCGTTGATTATAAGAACCATTTTTTAGCATTTCCAGGACCAGCGCATCGTTGGGACCGGGGCCGCTGTAGATTAGTTCCAGTATTTTTTCGATATATAATTTTTCTGGCGGCTTCATATTTTTATTTGAATCTATCTAAATACATGAGGTAAGTGTTCCACAAAGTATTCGCGTTTTTTAATTTAAAAAAAACACTTAATTTTTTACATTTTATTTAACAATAACATCGCTACTTCCGGATCCGTCATCACTCCTTTTAGGGCAGCATTTTCAGAGCTGACCAAATCCTGTAATAAAGTCAACCGTAAGTCATTGGGAATGATATCCATTTTAATAAAAGACTGAATATTCTTTATTTCGTCTTTGTCAGGTTTGATCTTGTTAAGCGTCAGATAGTTGACCATTCTCGTGCAGAGCGTAGCAATAATATCTACCCGCAGAACTTCCTGTTGGACAATGGCACGGAGTGGTTTATACACCCTATCTTCAAAATTTTTCGTTTTTAAAATCTCTTCGGTAGTTACCAACTCAGAGAGATTTTGTTGAATAAAAGAAATAAAAGAAGCCACCGTTTCCTCGTCTAAACAAGATGATCCCATCATTTGAATTAGCGGTAATTCAGCGCCAAAATCTTTGATATTTTCAATACTTTGAAAAAACTGGACCAGCGAACGCGGTGTTGTGCGTTGTCCCTGCGCGATCTCCGGATAGGTCAAAACGAAGTTGATACAACGCGAATCCACTTCATTCTTTTCGGCCCATACGGCCCAGGCTTTGGGATCAAAATTCATGGTGATGTGCATCATCCGGGTAAGCATGGCGTTGTCCATGGGTGTAACGGAATAATCTCCTCCATCTGGATTGGCAGTGAGAACAATTTGCCAGAGTGGTGGTAATTTCCAGCTGACCAATTCGTAATTTTGGAGTAGTTGCATAATGCCTCGCAAGATTCGATCATCGGCCCGGTTGACGTCGTCAATTAACAAGATACCTGGCCCCTCACCCGTCGGCACCCAGTCGGGGCTGCTGAATACAGTTTTCCCATTTTCGATGGCTGGCATTCCTACCAGGTCGCCCATTTCTTCAAATTGTGCGGGAGCGATATACGCCCATTGGTAGCCTTTGGCTTCCGCGATTTGTTGCACCATTTCGGTCTTTCCAATTCCGTGAGTTCCCCAGATACAGATCGGTGATTTTTTATGTCCTCGCTTTTCGGAATTGAGGTTGGTGGTAATAATATGTTCGGTAAATTTTTGTACTTCGGTGGCGTTGGAGGTGGTGCCGTAGAAGACGTAGTTGTGTTTTTGAGTTGACATTTTTTTTAAATTGTTGAAGCGCTTCGCTTGTTGAATTTGTAGATTGAGCTAGAAGTATAGTTATCGGGAATTATTCATTATTAATTATCAAATTATTTAATCCTCATCCCTAAGCAATTTTCAGTTTCTTCCCGGGCAACTCTTCCCATATTTTATCTTCCGTTTTTATGCCGTTGGATGAGATAATCCAAAGGACCGGAAAACGTGGGAGATTGGTCGGAGCTGGTGCGTAACCATCCGTAAAATAGATGAGGGCATCGGGACGATATTCCTGATTGCCGTAAATCATGGGGGCTTCGAAGGAAGTCCCGCCGCGTCCGTGCACTTCGACGGGAGGCGTGCCTTTATAGTTGTACGTTTTGTGAATATCCGTATCACATTCTACAATTTGAATTTCGGCTCCTTGTCGCCAAATAAAATAAATTTCGGAAAAAAATTCTAATAATTCCTTTTGTTGAATGCTACCCGATGTATCGATGGCAACCAGCAAGCGATTTCGTCGTTTTATTTTTATTCCGGGAACCGTACCGTAGCGGCGCGAAGGTCGTCGGATGGTATTTTTGATATACGAACTATTACTCGACGTAGCGAACAAACGCAGGACGCGACGCCAGTTAAACCTGGGTTCCATGTCTTTGAGAATCTCGGCTAGTTTTTCGGCTAAACCAGCGGGTAGGTTTCCGTAATTTTTGTATTTGTGCTTGACCCGTTCGGCGGTTTGTTTAATAATACGGTTGGCCTGGTATTCCGCAATTTTTCTTTCACCCTCGCTCATTTTTTCAAACGCTTCCCAAAATTTATGACGCTGCAGTGCTTCGTTTTCTCCGTCGAGTAATTTTTTAATTCTTAACTGATTTGCTCCATTTTTACACGTCTGCTTTAGCTTACAAACCGCGTCAGCAAAAGACATTTTTGGTGGTTGTTTCATCGTTTTATCTAGCTGTCGATAATAATATCCAACATCCTTATCTTTTTCTAAAGCAATACCATACATTGGTTTCAGATACGCAAAATTATCTAAAACGATTCCACCTTCGGGCAATTGCGCCGCTGCAATATATTGATTCACTACTAAATCAGCCGCAATATTAAAAATTGTTTTGTTTGAATAATTTTTCATGACAAACAAATGTTTCAAGACAATGTGTAGCATTTCATGTTTGATCAATCCGTAGCGATGTTCTTCGGATAGTTTGCTCCAAAAATCTGCATTGACAATCAGCTTTATATTTTGTCGATTCATCAGGGCAACGGCGGCGGTTTCGGTTTGGATGGATATTTCCTTCGGTAGGCCCATCACAAAGTGCCCGTAGAAAGGTTCTGCGAGGAGGAGTTTGATGCTGGTTTTGGCGATGGAGTCGAGCATGGTTTTGGTTATATCGGTTAATCAGAAGTGGTGGTAGTCTTCTTAACTTCGCATGAATGCAATATAGTGCTATTATTTCAATTTATCAACAAAATAGTTAAAAATATAGTATTACGCACCACCTGCTTCGATAATTGGCTGTGTGCCCTGTTCGCTGCAAAGTACGACCAGCAAGTTGGTAACAAGCTTTCGTTTATCTTCAGGTGTAAAAGAGACAATTTCTTTTGTCTCCAATTGATTAATGGCCATTTCTACCATACCGACGGCACCTTCTACGATCTCGGTACGGGCGGAGATGATCGCACTTGCCTGCTGACGTTGCAACATGGCAGCGGCAATTTCGCGGGCATAACTGAGGTGGTTGATTCGACTTTCCATGATCTCGATACCAGCCTGATCTAACTTATTCTGGATTTCAATTTTAAGATTTTCGGCTACCTCTTCGGTATGGGTAATTAAAGAATGTGAAGTTTCCTCATTGGCTTCGTAAGGATATTTCATCGTCAATCCACGAAGAGCGGCTACACTTTGTCGGGTAAGAAAATTACCAAAATCTTCTACATCAAAATACGCGGCGTAGGTATCTTTAATTCGCCAGATAACGATGGCACTGATCTGAATGGGATTTCCTTTCAGATCGTTTACCTTGATTATTTCTGTTTCGAAATCCTGTACTCTTAAGCTGGCTCGGGTCCGCTTAAAAAAAGGAATGGTCCAACGGTAGCCATCCTGTTTATCGGTTCCAACGTAGCTACCAAAAAACATTTGAATGATGGCTTCGTTGGGTTCGATGACGTAAAGCCCTCTTGAGACAAAGACCAGAAAAATAATGGTAGGAATAAGTAGCACCACGTTTTCTGGTCGATCTATAGCGGCACCGCTGTTAAAAATTCTGGATCCCATAAACAGGGCAAAAACGAGTAGCAGCAATGCGACGATCCAGCCATTTATTGAAAAACCTTTTTTTTCTTTCATAATGTTTTAGCTTTAGTTTGAATATGAAGCAAATGTCTGATTATTAAATGGAAGCCAGTTGGCTTTTTTATAACGCGAAATTATTTACGCTACACGCTTTTAGGAATGTTGACAAAATACAACTTAAAGGTTCCAACGCCAATTTGTATCGACCAAGTTTTTATTTTTTAAGACTAAATTCCTAAAAATCCGTCACTACTAAATTTAAATGAAAAAAACCTTTGCGAAACGGTGTTCCACAAAGGTTTTTTTTTACAAATAAATTCTCTGAAAATATTTCAATCTCTTACCACAGATACCGCCATATGGTCATCAAATTCTCCCAACATAACCGGAGACTGACGCATTCCCGTATATGAGCGAACATTCTGATAAATATAGCTGTAGAGTTCGTTAATCGTTACGATGCCATCGGTACTCAAATCGGCTTCTCCACGTAAGCCACGAATCAGAAAGTGGCTAAAAACTCCTTGCCGTAATCCACTTGACTCCAGAGAAGTCTCGGTAGATTTGGAAGACAGGATGAGTGCCGTTCCCGCGTCTGCCTGCGCCAACGTTGTATAATATTTATCGAGCGTTTCAGATACCGTTCCACGACTTGCATACATACTGCCAGAATGACAAGCATCAGCAATACAAATTTTATATTTTGCAGGGCTTTGTTCTAATAAAGCATTGATATCTTCGTGTAATAATTTATTATTATAACCATCAAAGTCAATCGGTAAAAAAGAACCATTTAGTCCGTGACCAGAAAAGTACAACATCACTAAGTCGTTGGGGCCAGCTTTTGAAAAAACATCGCTCACCGTTGACTTTATTTTTGCAAGCGTTGCATCTTCGTCTATCAATATTTTTATTTGATCATTACCGAGCGCGCCACCTTCCGGGCTTTTTAAGTGTGCAAAAATCCGGTAAGCATCGTCGTCGGTATATTTTAATGCAGGCATATGTTCGTAATTTGATACACCAACTAATACTGCCCATACTTTCATCTCCGTATTTTGCTCAGTCAGAGTCGCTGTAGTTGAAGTAGTCGGTTCTGGTTTTCCCAAGTAAGTACCATTTTGCCATACACCATTTACTTTAGATCCGTCTAGCATAAAAAGTGTTCCGATTCCGTTAAAACTTCCACTGCTCCACTGTCCTTCATATTTTTCACCGTTGGCGTAGTAACAAATGCCCGTTCCTTCGGGAGTTTCGTTTTTGAATGATCCAACATATTTAGCCGAACCATCCTTATAAATATACGTACCGATTCCATTTTGGCAGTCGCCTTCGATGCAACCTTCTTCGGCGATATTGGTAGGTCTGATGTTTAAAAATTCACCATTTACCCACTCTCCGTTGGTTTGAGTACCGTCAAGGTGATAGATCGTTCCCAGACCATGAGAGTAATTATTTTTAAAACCACCGATATATTTTTCTCCATCTGGGTAGTGCCAGGTTCCTTCACCATGAAGTTTTCCGTTGTTAAATTCTCCTTCGTATTTACTACCGTCGATATAGACGTAAACGCCACGCCCTGCCTCACAATTTCCCTGAACACAACCCGACTGCACATCGAATGCGGTAGTTGTTTGAGCGTTACCTTTTGCAAATAATTCCAGCACTTGCCCTTCGGTATTTATAGGTTGTCCACCTAACCACTGGCCCTCTCTGCGCGTTCCGTCCGCATAGGTTTTGATACCGTAACCTTCCGGATACCGTTGTACCCACTGTCCGGTATATTGTGTACCATTCACATAGTCGCAAGTTCCCTGACCATGAATCTCACCGTTTTTAAATTGGCCCGTATATTTAGTACCACTAGGGTAAACAAAGACACCTTCTCCGTTAAAACAGTCGCCTTGAATGCACTGCGCATCCAGAGCAAAGGAAGAGAGAAGGAGGAATGTTAGTAGAAGGGAGAATTTGTACATGGAGGTGATATTTTTTTAGTGATGGACTGATGGACTGATGGACTTTTCGTAAATGGTACCATCCAATGGACAGTACTGCAAAAACATTACCAATTATTGACATGTGTTTATGTTTACGTTATTCTCCCACTTATTTTAGTTGAATTTGCTTATTTTTAAAATGACAGATCATTCGTTATACTTTCCTAAGTTCCTAAAAAGTTAACGCATTATTTTTTTATAAGCGCTTATTCAAAATGACGTTTCGAGAAAGTGGATTGGTTTTTAATTTTCCGAAAGACTGGAAAGTGATTAAATGGGATTCGCACCGTTTCTTTGGATATGTTAGTGGCCGGGGATTTAAAGGAGTAGACTTTATGGCTTTATGTGGCGAAGAATTGTATCTGATCGAAGTGAAAAATTATCAGGACCGACGCCCTCAAGACGGACAACATCCTTTTGATTTGGTATCAGCAAATCCTGATTTTTATGGAGAAGTATTTTTACAAAAATTTTCGGATAGCTTCGCATTGATTCAGATTATTGAAAAATACTATTTGCGAAAACCGCTTTTCAAATGGTGGTCAAAACAAAATTATTTCGGGTTAAAAACTTTAGCAGCTATTTCATTTTTTCAAAAAACCAATTTAATTTTCTGGATCAGAGCTGCACAGATTATACACAACCGACCAGAACGAGTAAAGGTTATATTGTGGTTAGAACCAGGACCTAAAATACCAATAAAAAGATATTTTGAACTGAAAGAAAAATTACTTTTCTACTTTAAAGAAAACCCTGTTTTGCCGGAAGGCGTGCATTTCGAAATACATAGCATGGCGGATCAAACCTTAGAAATGGTTCAAAAAGATCCGAGATAAAATGGATCAAACTTTAAAAACTTGTTGATTTACACATGCATCCAAACCATCATTAATTACGTCTAAAGTAACGTAAATCCTTTTTTTTCGTAAAAAATAATACACTCAATTTCAGAATGGTTTTATTCATCACCTTCTGATTTACCTAATTTTTTTTGTTATGGATAATATCATTGGTGTAATTTTAAGTTTTACCGGAACGGTCATGACTATTTTAGCAGTAGCTGCTATTTTCTATCTGACCCGTATTTTTTTGGATCGTCAGGCAAGAGGAAGAACCGATGCGGGGTTAATTCGTGGAATTGTTCTGTTTACGATTGGATTGGCAGGAGCAATTGCTATTATTTTGGCATTACCCCTGGGCGATTCTCTCCGTGGTCAAATTACCAGTCTGATTGGAATTGTACTATCCGCCGTACTAGCGTTGAGCTCCGCTACATTTATTGGTAATGCACTTGCAGGTATTATGTTACGAGCTGTTAATAGTTTTCGGGCAGGAGATTTTATTCGGGTCACCGATCATTTTGGACGGGTGACAGAGCGAGGACTTTTTCATACTGAAATACAAACAGAAAACAGAGATTTACTGACTTTACCTAATTTATTTTTGGCCACCAATCCGGTAAAAGTAACCCGATCCTCAGGTACTTTTATCAGCGGCATATGTTCACTGGGCTATGACGTTAATCACAAAAAAATTGAACAAGCCTTGATCAAAGCTACGGAAATGGCCGAGCTAAAAGATGGTTTTGTTAGAATACAGGAATTAGGTGATTTCTCGGTTGTCTATCAAGTATACGGAATGATTTCAGACATTAAAACCATCTTAAGCGCAGAGTCCCGTCTCAACGGAATGATTCTCGACGCACTACACGAAGCGGATATAGAGATTGTCTCACCCAACTTTATGAATCAAAGACAGGTAGGTGATACGGTCTTTATTCCTACAAAAATGCGGGCTATCAATAAAAAATCACAAGATAGTCCAGAGGACAAAATATTCGATAAAGCAGACGAAGCGGAGTCTGTTGAGAAACAAAAACAACTCATTAGAGATACAGAAGAAAAAATCAAAGAACTTGCAGATGCGCTTAAAGCGGCAGAAGACGAAGAGGCGAAGGCAAAAATCCAAGGAACGATTACGCAGTTGAAGGGGATTAAGGAACGGATGATTGATCGGGTGGATCGGAAAATTGATGAAATTAGTGGAAATAAGTAAAATGTCAAAAATGAAATCTTTTGCCTTCAATAGGTAATTGAACTTTATAAACTACCTATTCATTGTTTTAATTTTTGTTCCTGAGCCAATAGCCAAGTTTTGCTAAGCAATCTGTTTTTTAAGCACTGCCAGAATCTCCATTGCGGCTTCGGCTATAATTGTTCCGGGACCGAAGATACCCATCACGCCAGCATCGTATAAAAATTCATAATCACGGGGAGGAATGACGCCTCCGGCTACAACCAGGATATCTTCTCTACCCAATGCTTTTAGTGCTGCAACCGTGCGAGGGACGAGGGTTTTGTGACCCGCAGCGAGGGAAGAAATTCCCAGCACGTGTACGTCATTTTCGGCAGCTTGGCGAGCGGCTTCTTCGGGTGTTTGGAAGAGCGGTCCGATGTCTACGTCGAAGCCAAGATCTGCAAAACTTGTAGCGATAATTTTTGCGCCACGATCGTGTCCGTCCTGGCCTAACTTAGCGACCATGATCCGGGGACGACGACCGTCAAGATCCGCAAATTCGTTGGCTAATTGTTGGGTGGCTTTAAATTTTCCGTCCATGCTTATTTCTTTTGAGTAGACTCCACTGACTACTTGGGTGCGCGCGACGTAGCGTCCAAAATGTTCCTCCATTGCAGCAGAGATTTCTCCGAGGGTAGCACGTTCGCGGGCGGCGGTAACTGCCAGCTCTAATAAATTACCATTGCCCGTTTCTGCGCAGGTCGCAAGAGCAACAAGTGCCGCTTTTAGTTTATCACCATCGCGATCTGTTTTTACTTTTTGAATACTGGCAATTTGTCCGCGGCGAACTTCTGCATTGTCTACCTCCAGCAATTCCATTTCAGTTTGATCAGCGGTTGGAAAGATGTTGACGCCGACAATTTTATCTTTTCCGCTATCAATACGAGCTTGCTTCCGAGCAGCAGCTTCTTCGATTCTTAGTTTTGGCAAACCATTTTCGATGGCTTTGGTCATTCCACCCAAAGACTCTACCTCCTGAATCAACGCCCAGGCACGATCTACCAATTCCTTTGTTAGCTTTTCTACATAGTAAGATCCTCCCCAAGGATCTACGACTTTTGTTATATTGGTTTCTTTCTGTAAATAAATTTGCGTGTCCCGTGCAATTTTAGCGGAAAAATCAGTAGGCAGTGCGACCGCTTCATCCAGTGAATTGGTGTGCAAAGATTGTGTTCCACCCAACGTTGCCGCAAGTGCTTCGATGCAGGTACGGGCTACATTATTAAAAGGGTCCTGCTCGGTGAGGCTCCATCCCGAAGTTTGACAGTGCGTCCGCAAGGTCATTGATTTGGAATTTTCGGGATTAAATTGTTTGATGATTTTTGCCCAGAGCAATCTACCCGCCCGTAGTTTGGCGATTTCCATAAAATGATTCATTCCGATGGCCCAGAAAAAGGACAACCTCGGCGCAAACTGATCGATCGTCAGACCACTCGCCAATCCCGCACGTACGTATTCCAGGCCATCTGCTAAAGTGTATGCCAATTCAATATCTGCCGGAGCACCCGCTTCGTGAATATGGTAACCACTGATACTGATAGAATTGAACCGGGGCATTTCTTTGGCGGTATAAGAAAAAATATCAGCAATGATTCGCATGGAAGGAGCAGGCGGATAGATGTACGTATTCCGCACCATAAATTCTTTTAAAATATCATTCTGAATCGTTCCACTAAGCAGTCTACGGTCAACGCCCTGCTCTTCTGCCGCTACGATGTAAAAAGCCATAATGGGAATCACGGCACCATTCATAGTCATCGAAACCGACATTTTATCCAGTGGAATCTGATCGAATAAAAGTTTCATATCTTCTACCGTATCAATGGCCACTCCAGCCATTCCGACGTCGCCCGTCACCCTGGGATGGTCCGAATCGTAGCCCCGGTGGGTAGCCAAATCAAAAGCGACGGATAATCCTTTTTGTCCAGCGGCTAAATTACGACGGTAGAAAGCGTTGCTTTCCGTGGCGGTAGAAAATCCGGCGTACTGACGAATGGTCCACGGTCTTCCACTGTACATGGAACTGTAGGGTCCACGTAAATACGGCGGAATTCCGGCAACGAAATTGAGGTGGTGTACATTTTTGAGATCCTCGGGCGTATAAATTTCTTTGATGATAATCTGCTCGGGTGTTTCCCAGGTTCGATCGGCACTGGTTTCCATGGTTTTCGCCAGAATGGCTGGATCAAAAGGGATGTTTTTAAAGTCAGGACGCTTCATGGTGGAAAGATACGGAGAAATTGCCTGTCTTGCGGAAAAGACACTAAAATTTTTCTTTGAATTTATTCTTTTGACGAAGTTGTTATTTTACATTATAAAGATGCAGGTTTGAGGGCTTTTGGCGGATTTGATGTAAGAAGGAAAAAGGGTAATTTTGGAGCCCTGGTTCTGGCGGTTGTCTGGGCACAGTTAATTTTGAATAAAAAGCATTTAATGATAGCATTTGAAAAATTTACGTTGGAAAACGGGTTGCGAGTGTTGGTACACGAGGATGATAGTACGCCGATGGTGGCGGTTAACGTACTGTACAATGTGGGCGCACGGGATGAGTCGCCAGAGAAAACTGGTTTTGCACACTTATTTGAACATTTGATGTTTAGTGGGTCAGAAAATATTCCGGACTTCGACGAGCCGATACAGTTGGCGGGTGGAGAGAACAATGCTTTCACCAACAATGATATTACTAATTTCTACGACCTCTTGCCAGCAGAAAATATTGAAACTGCTTTTTGGTTAGAATCGGACAGAATGAAGATGTTAAAATTCGATCAAAAGAGTCTGGAAATTCAACAAAAAGTAGTTGTGGAAGAATTTAAAGAAACTTGCCTGAATGAACCCTACGGAGATGCGTGGCATTTTTTAGCAGATATGGCTTACAAGATTCATCCTTACCGCTGGCCGACTATTGGAAAAATACCAAAGCATGTAGAAGATGCGACCCTGGAGGAGGTAAAAGAATTTTTCTTTAATTATTATCGTCCAAACAATGCGATTTTGGTCGTAGCCGGAAAGACAAGTATTGCTGAAGTAAAAGCACTTACAAAAAAATGGTTTGCAGAAATTCCAAGTGGAAAAACACCGGAGCGAAAACTGGAAATGGAACCACCACAACGTAAGATTCAAAAACAAATCAATCCCGCCAAGGTTCCTTCGGACGCTTTGTATTTGGCTTTCCACTGTCCCGCACGTGTAGATAAAAATTATTACGCAGCAGATTTAACATCAGATATTCTTTGTAATGGTTCTTCTAGTCGCTTGTATCGCAAGCTGTACAAAGAGCAACGTTTGTTTAGCAGTATTGATGCTTTTATTACGGGAAATATTGATCCGGGATTATTAATTATTGAAGGCCGACCAATGCCGGGTGTTCCACTGGAAAAAGCGGAAGCAGCCATTTGGAAGGAACTCGATCTACTAAAAAAAGAAGGTCCAACCGAACTGGAATTACAGAAGTATAAAAATAAAATTGAGAGTTTACTAATTTTTTCGGAGTCTAATGTTTTGAACAAAGCTATCAATCTTGCTTACTTCGAATTGATCGGTGACGCAAACTTGATTAATACGGAAAAGGAGGAATACTTGAAGGTAACAAAGAGAGATATTGTTCGTCTATCGAATGAGATTTTTACGGAGGAGAATTGTTCAAACTTGTATTATAAGGCGGCGGTGGAAGTGGTTTAATGAGGGTGGCGATGGGTGGCGATGGGCGGACGATGGGCTTTTTCCTCTTCTAACGGGTTTGGCTTTCGGTAGGCGGACGATGGGCTTTTTCTCTTCTAACGGGTTTGGCTTTCGGTGGGCGGACGATGGGCTTTTTGCTCTTCTAAAGGGTTTGGCTTTCGGTGGGTGGACGATGGGCTTTTTCCTCTTCTAACGGGTTTGGTTGGGGATGGGCGGACGATGGGCTTTTTCTCTTCTAACGGGTTTGGCTGGGGATGGGTGGACGATGGGCTTTTTGCCTTCTAACGGGTTTGGCTTTCGGTGGGTGGACGATGGGCTTTTTGCTTTTGACGGGTTTGGCTGGGGATGGGCGGACGATGGGCTTTTTGTTAGGGTGTTCAATTAGGGAGTAAAAGTCCCGCATTTTTATGATAATTCATTTCAATTGGATAGATTCATTTGATAACTTGCTCTTCAGAAAATAATGCGATCCCTCTGGGATCGAACGACTACGGGCCTCGAATCTCGGCTAACATAATGTGATCCCTCTGGGATCAGTCGAAAATACGTAAGTAATACAAAACTACACAAGAAATTTTCAGATTGTATAGTATAGATTGAACACCCTACCTTTTTGCTTTTGACGGATTTGATTTTTGGTTTTATAAAATATTTTTGAAGTTATTGTTATTTCTGAGGTGCTGTAATTTACTTTGAAATAATAGTCCCATTTTTTCTGCTCTTGTTTTTATCTCTTCTACTTTTTCTCCACTAAAATTTTAACATCTTTTTTAGTAGTAATATCTTTCATGGTGGTAAATATTATTGAAATAAATATCTATTTTAATTGAACATCGTATTCTCTTTTCCCGTTCTGAGATCACAACTTTTCCTTCCAGTGTAGATTAGATCTAGTGATCCCTTTTAAGAATTCTAATAATACGATTAAAAAACTGGTTAAGGAATGGCGATTAAATAGATTGAGATAAAAGGCGAAATATTTTTTCATCAATCAAGGCGCTGAAATGGGCGTTATGCCGTAGCATAATAACCATTTTAGTAACCCTGTCCGATCTGACAATCGGGGCAGCGTAGTAGCAAAAAAAGCAGTCAAAAGTGTAAAGTTATTTAATCGCTATTTCTAAGGATCAATAAAAGAATAACTTATTATGAGCAACCCCAAAATTTCGTCACTCAGCAAAATCATTGAGATAGGTGATGAAGAAATACTTTTATACAAAGTAGAAATCTCGGACTTTATCAGAGCTTTTTGTGGTTCCTTATTTTTTGCTCTTCCGCTGCATTATACGATGGAAATGTGGGCACGGGCACGGGTAATTCCACATTGGGATATTGCTTTATTACTTGTCGGTGTTTATTTTCTGAATGTAGGGTATTGCTTTTTTACCGGATTTAAGGAAAAGAATAAACGTAAAACCATCTGGTATGATGCGGCTGAATGTATTGGCGTTGGAATACTGACCAGTACGATTACCTTGTTCCTTATTGATCAGATTTCGGGTAATATTCCACTCGTCCTCTCTTTAAAAATTATTGCTTTAGAAGCCATTCCTGCAAGTATCGGTGCGAGTATCGCCCGAAATTCATTAGGAAGTCGCTCAGCGGGCGAGCCGGACAAACTAGAGGAAACAATGAATATCGACTTAAGAAAATTTCTTGGCGCATTATTGGGCGCAGCTATGATAGCAATAACAGTAGCTCCAACGATTGAACCGATATTCATTGTTAGCCATACTAATTACTGGCAACTCAGTGGTATCGTCTTATATTCTTTAATCGTATCTTTTTTGATTGTTTTTGTAGCCAATTTTTCGAGGAAAAAAAATGAATTTGGAAAAATTTTCAGTAATAAATATCTTGAAACTTTAATCGGCTACCTCGTATCGCTGATTGTTAGTGGAATATTACTCTGGACTTTTGGCTATCTGACAGTCGATACCAACATTCATCTAACGCTGTCGTGGATTGTAGTATTAGGTTACGCAACTTCTATCGGGGGAGCAGCAGGTCGTATCATTTTATAAAATCCATTTATTATGTCAAAAAATAATTCAGCAAGTACTTCTGCGGATGAACAAGCACCACCCCCAACAATCGTGGCGTGGTTAATTCGGGTTATTTGTATTCTGGCCCTGGCTGGGTTACTGGGTTTCTTTTTGTATCATGCCCTCGATACCGATCGACCAATTCAATTTGAAAATATGATTGATAATAAACAATCAAAAATAGTAAACAATCAACTGCACGTAAAAGTGAAAACTATCAATAACGGTAGCATAAGTGCGGAGCAGGTAGTCATAAAACTGGAAGCACCTCAAACTGGATTTTCCCAGCAACAAGTTATAAAAATTTTGGGTCCTTACGAGGAGATTTTCTCTACTTTTATTATTGATCCAAAAGTATCATTGGATAGTGTGCAATTGACAGTGACGTCTTATATTTCTTCCTAAATTAATATTCACCCGCTGTCACACTACAACATTTGTCGCTAGTATTTTTTCATCAATCAAGGCGCTGAAATGGTTATTATGCTGTGCATAATAACCATTTTAGTAACCCTGCCCGATCTGACAATCGGGCCGGCGGGGAAGCGTGATGGAAAAAAGGAAGTATAGTGTCTTAATTTATTTTATCAACATTCCTATACATCAACCACGAAAAAAAATTCTCCTAAAACAAACTCACATACCCAAAGTGCGTCTTTACCGACCGAAAATCAAAACCCGTATTTTGCTGCTTTCCTACGGCTAAACTAAACCCGAATAATCCCACCTTCGTCTCAAATGTAATCCCCGCCCCCATCCCCGCAGGACGATCAAAATTGCGTTGATCCACTCTAATATTTTCTGTATAGCCTAAATCACCAAAGGCGAAAAGATAGGAATTTTGTCCCAATAACAGGCGCAATTCCAGGGTAGCTACCGCGTAGTTGGTTACAAAGATCGACTCTTCGTCAAAACCCCGTAAAATTCGATTTCCACCAATCCGAAATTGCTCATTTTGGTAAACCGGACTATCGGCAATAATGTAGCCGCCACGAATTCCCGTCTTCAACACTGTACGTCGTGACAACGGAAAATAGTAGGCCGCCTGACCACTCAACTGATACTGAAAACTTTGTAAATTGATTGTATCGTAAAGTATCTCGGGATCAAACTCCGTAGATGCTAATTCTAAAATTTTATTGTTTTTATTGATTCGCTTTAGCCCCGCTCCACCCCGCAGGTTGAGCATCCAGCCTTTACTTGGGTTGAAACGATAATTGAGTTTTTGAACCTGATATTCTAAGCCAAAACTAGAGCGACTGATGTCTAAAATCGTGGGCAATCTCCGGGTTTGTAAAATCTGAGACTCGTTTACACTCAGTACATTCGTTGTTGTTCGATTCCAAAAAACACGTAAATAGGTTCCTGCTTCAAAAAGGTATTGTACGCCCAAATCTGAAATAATATCAAGGTAGGCGGTATCTCTTTTATATAGATCAAATTTTAAATCCATTCCAAACGGCGTATCTAAAATATAGGGATAGCCCAATTCGACATTCAGTTCCTGCGTCTGTGGTCGCAGCTGTTGAAACTCGGCATAAATTTTTTCTCCTCGACCAAATTGATTGTTTAGGTCAGCGTTGAAAGTTCCAGTAAGTTGGAAGGTTTGTACCTCAGGATTGTTAGGTCCACTCGACTGACTCCGTGGTTGTAAGCCTACCAGGAAATCAAAACGACTCGCATTTTTTTTGTCAATAAAAAGATTGATTGTTGCCTGATCGCCCTCAAAGGTGACGGTCGCATTTTGCTTTTCAATCACAAAGGGTAATTCCCGTAAACGACTTTTTATTTTTAGTACCTTGTCGCGGCTATAAAGTTCTCCATTTCTAATCCCCAAATAATTTTCCAGATAACGCGTGGTAATTTTTGCGTTTCCGAATATTTTTATTTTATCAAAAAAAATGAGCCGACTTTTTTTCATAAAAATTTTAGCCCCGATTTTTCCATCTTTTATGACAATATCATCCAGCCAGACTAACGCAAAAGGATAACCATTATTTTCCGCATAGTTTAATAGTTTTTCCTGAATTTTGACCAGCTCCCGATAACGAAAAGGTTTTCCATCCAACAAGCGTTTGCGAAAACCAACCTGCTCCAAAAAAACGGCTTCCACATCTCCATTTTCCAGACTACTCCACTCGTATTGTGGTCCGGTTTGGAGGATTACTTGTGCCATCGTATCACGCCAGAGAATCGTGTCGATACTCGCGGCGAGGTAAGCATCATTGCGTAGACTGGTGACAATTTTTTGTAAATTTCCAACCAGGCTAAGCGAATCTGGATAAGCATCAGGAAGTGTTTCCCAGGCTGGATGCCCTTTCTCTGATCCGGCAATTTTGAGGTCTAGCGTAAGGAGACGTTGCGCCAATAGCGAACCACTACTATTAACCAATAGCGTAAAAATTAAAACCAAGAAAAATACACTTATCCTCATTTCTAAATTAAAAAATTATTAATTGTCCACAACATTTCAACAAAAAAAGAATCCGTATTTTTACCAAACGTCCTCGTCCGTGTAACGAGATTCTTTTTTACAACTATGTCCGGCATCTATCTCCATATTCCGTTTTGCAAACAAGCTTGTCATTATTGCAATTTTCACTTTTCTACTTCGCTAAAATACCGAAAAGAAATGGTAGCTGCGATATGTACGGAAATTGAGCACCGCGTCGATTATCTACCCGATGGTCCGATCGAAACCATCTATTTTGGTGGTGGTACGCCTTCTATCTTAAACGAAGAAGAACTCGCAAAAATTTTCACCACTATAGAAAAACATTTTACCATCTCACCCGACGCAGAGATTACATTGGAAGCCAATCCGGACGACTTGTCGGAAGCGCGACTAAAAACACTAAAGGATTCCCCGCTCAATCGCTTAAGTATCGGCGTACAATCTTTTTTTCAGGAAGATCTCGTATACATGAATCGCGCTCACGATGCGCAAGAAGCCGAGCGGTCTATTCAACTGGCGCACGATTTTGGTTTTGAAAATATGAGTATCGATCTGATCTACGGCGCCCCCACTACGACCGATGAGCAGTGGGCTGCCAACGTAGACAAACTGATTCAATGGAAAATTCCACATCTCTCCTGTTATGCGCTTACGGTAGAACCGGGAACAGCCCTTGATCACTTTATCAAAAAAGGAACTTCGCTCCCCGTAGATGAGGCCAAAGCTGCGCGGCAATTTACCTATCTGATGGATACGCTCGAAGCCGCGGGATATGAACATTACGAAATTTCTAACTTCTGTTTGCCCGGTCACCATGCCCGACACAATACGAACTATTGGCGCGGTGTACCTTATCTGGGTATTGGTCCTTCGGCCCACTCTTTCGACGGCCCTTCCCGACAGTGGAATGTCGCCAACAATGCTAAATACATAAAAGCGATCGACAATCAGAATACAATTTTTGAAAAAGAAATACTATCTTCGACCGATCAGCACAACGAATATATTATGACGGCACTCCGTACCAAGTGGGGCGTAGATCTTTCTTTTTTAGAAAAACGTTGGGACAAAACAGTTGCGCAGGAATTTGCAACGGGAATGGCAGCGGTGGTTGCGCGTGGCGAAGCGAAACAAGATGGTACTGTTTATCGTTTGACAAAGCGAGGACGATTGTTAGCAGATGGGATTGCGGCGGGATTATTTATTTAGGGCTATTGGCATTTTGTTATTAGCTGCTCTTTTACGTGGCTACGCATTATACGATTGAGGGAAGCAAGGAATAAGAAGCACTCAATCACAGTTAACCAGCAAAAGCTTCATTTATTCTCATAAAAACACTATTACCACACTGATGAAATATCACTATCTCCACATTCACCCCATCGACCTTTTTAAAAAAGACCCATCCTCCGATAAAATTTATCTGGACTCCCTTTCAGAAGACATCATTGTACAAGCCAATGGTTTTTGGGCATTCGATGACTTGAGTGCTAAATTGTTGGATAGTCATAAATTAAAAATCTCATTTGAAAAGTATCCAAATCTAAGAATTGGAAATCGGCTATCTAGTTCTTTAGCTACACAGAAAAGAACTATTCCAAAATTCCTTTATAAATTATCTTTTAATGGAGTCGCTGGTCAGGACCCAATCGGTGTTTATAAAAATTCAAATTTAATTGTTTCTGAAGTTTGTTTGCGGATGTTGAGAACGGAGGGTTTGGTAAAAGCGGAAGGTGATTTGATTGAAGGGACGGTTGAGGATTATTTTGATAGCAATAAACAGTTCTTTTGGATACCGGAGAAGGTTAGGAGTAATTTTATTGAGAATTTTATTTTGGGGTGATGTGATTTAAAATATTAACACGATTCCTCTAAATGATACTCTTCTTTTATGTAAATGCTCCTCAGATTTACTTCAAACATATAAATTTTAAATTTACCATTGTAGTATTGTCCCATGATATTGCTACGAAAATTTTTGCCTACCAACAAATTATAGCCGTATCTAGCTATAATTTCACGATTTCTGTGACAGCTAATTTCAGTGGTCTAAGTCTAAGTCTAAGTCTAAAAGTTAACCATTAGTCTGTGACATTAGTACTTATTTTTATAACTACTTTTTTTTAACAAAGCTATTGCTACTTATCCGTCAAATCCTGATTCTTGTCCTATTGTTAGTGCACATAACAACTTCCCTTCTTTTATAACATTAATTATTTTTATTAATCCATTCCTTCCATTCCTCCAGGAAAGAATACACCTAATCACCAACATCCATGAAAAAATTAAACCTAATTTTATTAATTCTATTACTTGGTATAATTTCTTGTAAAAAAGAAACAGATCTAGAAAGCGACATCCAACCTAAAGATATTGAAACAGAATCCCTCCTAAGCGAGATAAGTGGACCAAGTATAGAAGAAATAAATCTACGAGAATATAGCTCTAGTCAAGCAGCAGACTTCTTCTCTCTGGATTTTATTTCTTCTTCGTCAGCATCAGCCCAGACAAGGAGCAAGGTAAATCTATTCTTACTGAAAGCAAATGAAACATTATATAAATACACTTCTGGGGATCAAGCTAAACTCTTGATCGAATCAATTGGTTATCCTGCCTGGGATATAGGACGTGTGCTCGGACTTTACAAAGAATATGGAAGAGAAATTGTTTATGTACCCACTTTTGAATCAGATAGAAAAACAGTAAAAGCCTTAATTTACTTCGAGTTTTCAAAAGAGGAAACAGTTGTCGTTAGAACCTATGATGCTAAGTTGTATACCCTTATTTACAAACAATACCCCGATGAAACTAAAGCAGAATACATAAATAGCTTTTTTGACTTTTTCAATAACCAGCAGAATTTATCCGCAAATACAAGGGATTGTGGTGATGCCTGTAGCTGGCAAGAGACTAGTTGGGGACGACAGTGTCTTCAAACGTCTTCAGGGTCCATGACAACTTCAGGTACACCTTGTCCGAATGAATGTTGTCTTACAGGCGGAGGACTAGATCAAGGAAATGAGGACTTAGCACTTTGGTTTACTTTTGGCACCTTTATTAATCCTCATATTGAGATAGGCGGAAATAACAACTCAGGCGGAAATAACAACACCGATCCCATACATGAACTCATCAACAGTTCAGATGAGCAAGCCATGATCGCCTTTTTGATGGAGCGTTTTGGATGGGATGCCACACACCCAAATGTTCTGTCTATCGTTACTTATCCAAATTATATGGTGGCAATTATCCAGCATGTAGCTATAAATGGCAGTAGCGTCGAGTCTGTTCAGAGGTTTATCGACTTTATGAATAACCACGGGAATCTAGCCGGATTAAGCACCGAAGAATTAATTACCTTAATTAATATGCTACCTCAAGTGAGAGGTAAAATTAATTTAGGAATTTTAGATAATTACCTCAATTCGCACGATACGGATGCAGTGTCCGTATTTGTTTTACATGATATAATAAGATTAGTCGATGGAAATCCCGAATTAACCTCTGCTGCTCCTTCTATTCTTGACGACTTTTACCGAGCCTTATCACCTGCGGTAAGTGACTGGATACAAAATCCTTTGAAGGTGACTTTCAGAAGAACTGTAGTGAATAGTTATTTGATTAATGGTGGTCCTTTTGCGGAGGTAGAGGCACGGAGGAATAAACTCCTTACTAATGCAAACAATATTAATTCTTTACTCGAACAATTTGACATTATTGAGCAAGAAATAAATCTAGGTTTTTTATTACAAGCTGAAGTGGAATTCACTGATGAAATCACAAGATTAATGTTAGATAATAGTGATAATGAGTTTTTGATGGACGCTGCTGGAACAGCTATCAATTTACAAGCCTCTGGAATTCAAAATCAAGATCAAGTATACCTAAATATACTTACTGAAAACTCCCCTATAAACCCAGTATTACTACAATTCCTTATTTCTAAAGAAATAGCTACCCTCAAACAAGAAAATCCTGATTGGCAAGATGAAGGAGGTACACTTTTTACAGCAGAAGAAAAAATACATTTAAAAGCCGTCATGAACGTATTTTTAGATGGACTTCACATTGCATTTGATGTAGCTGGTTTAGTTCCTGGTGCAGGAATTTTATTTGATGTCGTAAATGGAGGTATTTACACCCTTCAAGGTGAAGGGGTAAATGCTACGCTAAGTTTTGCTGCAGCAATTCCTTTCGCTGGATGGACCGCCACCGGAGCAAAATATGCTAGAAAGGTTGTTCAACATACTGCTACAGGAACTGTTGCTCGATTAAGGTGGGCTGTAGATGCAGCTGGCGTGGCACATTTTGGGTATCGAGGTCAATTAAAAACAATCTTAAAACCAGCAGCCAATCATCAGGCGCATCACATATTACCATGGCAGTTTAACTCTCATCCATTAATTCAAAAGGCTGCTAAAGCTAATAGAAATGGCTCAGCTTATCATCCAAGTGATCCTTTTAATGGTATTAGTGTCAGCAATACTAGGCACACTGGAGTCAATGGAAACCATGATGATTATAGCAATCGTGTTAGACAATTTTTAGATCAACAACTACTTCAAAATCCAAATATGTCAAACAATGATGCCTTTTACCAAGTAGAAACATTTATCCAAAATTTACGAAATGTAATAATTAATAACCCTAATACTCCTATTAATAATTTAATATTCTAATTTTGTCATTTAAACTAACTTTAGCACCTCAGTCATAAGATTGAGGTGCTTCAAAATTAAAATCTATGTCTTACTATATTTTAAAAGAAGCCCTATCTCCCAAAAAAATTGGCAAACACTATCCACAATCCAATAAAATGTCTAGTGGCTATCCTTACAATGCTCCAAACTCCGTGTGGCAAATAAGAAATGAGCGATTATCCTTCATACCTAACCTAGACGCTTTTGTCCTCAATGGTCAATCAAAATTAACTGATATTATATCAATCATGTCTCCAGATAATAAGCACAACATCTTGATAAAAACAGATCTGGTTAAAATATGGAAAAACTTAAATATCTGCGATTATCAGGTTTTTCCGGCTACCGTTATTTATAAAAGAAAAAAAATTGACTATAGTCTTCTACATTTTTATAATTATCAAGATCAGCTAATTGACTTCTCAAAAACAAATTTCATTCATCGAGGGTTTGGGCGTAAAAAGATTAAAGACCTATCCATACATTCCCACGAAGACTTTATTAAACATACTGTAAATCCTCAAAACGAAGTAAATCCTGATTACGCTATTACGGCAACCGAAATTTGCCCAACTAATTTAGTATTAAGTGAAGATAAAATAGATTTAGATTTCTTCCTTATTCTTAAAGACCAGTACGATATTGGCTACGTAATTTCAGAACAATTTAAAGATAGACTGCTTCAAGAAAATGCAACAGGCTTTGACTTATTAAATGTGAATGAATATGAGTCTGAAGTCGTTATCTAGTAGAACTTATCATTATTATTTTCCACGAACTTCAACTTTAAGCCACCATTCCACTTATTACTGGCTTAATCTCCATTTTTTAGCTACTTTAAGCCAAAAATAAAATTATTGTTGGCTCAAAGTTCTTATTTTGCACTAAATTCGTGCAAAACCACCAATAATGGAAAATCTAGTAGGCCGATTCAAAGAAGCAAAAATCTTAAAAGATGCAGTAAATTCCAGAAAATCCGAATTTATTGCGGTCTACGGGCGTCGTCGAGTGGGAAAAACATTTCTCATCAGAGAGGTCTTTGAGCATGACTTTTCATTTTACCTGACGGGAATCGCCAATGTAAATACCCAGCAACAACTGGCGCAGTTTTATGCACGCATCACGGTTCACTTTCCCTCTCAGCACGAACTGGCAGCTCCCGCAAACTGGTTCGACGCGTTTAATCTGCTCATTCGTTTATTGGAACAACAAAACAACGGTCAGAAAAAAATTATTTTTCTGGACGAACTTCCCTGGCTGGACACGCATAAGTCAAATTTTATTCCCGCCCTTGAACATTTCTGGAATAGCTGGGCTAGCGCAAGAAAAGATATTGTCCTGATTGTTTGCGGATCAGCGGCCTCTTGGATGATCAATAATTTATTACGCAATCGAGGAGGACTACACAATCGGGTGACCGAACGGATAAAACTAGAACCGTTCAGTTTAGCAGAAGTAAAATTATTTTTTGAAATGAAACATATCAATTTCGATCCCTATCAAATTGTAGTGTGTTACATGGTTTTTGGTGGAATTCCATACTATTTGGAAAGAATCTCCCCGGGACTGAGCGCCATGCAAAACATCAATAAATTGTGTTTTGAAAGAAACGCTCCTTTCAGAATGGAGTACGAAGATTTATATGCTTCGTTATTTAAACATGCCAAAAAACATCAGGCCGTCATCAATGCACTCTCTACCAAAAACAAGGGACTTACGCGAAAGCAAATCATCAAACTCACTGGCCTATCCAACGGAGGTGGACTCACCCGAATTTTGACCGAACTCGAAGAAAGTTCTTTTATCAGAAGCTACCGAAATTTTGGAAAAAATAAAAAAGAAAAATTATTTCAACTCGTAGATTTATATTCTCTATTCTATTTGAATTTTATTAAGAACTCCAGTCCGGATGACGAAAATTTTTGGATCAATGCTACCGAATCTCCGACCTTTCGGACTTGGAGCGGGTATGCTTTTGAAATGGTCTGTTTACACCACGTTACACAAATTAAGAAGGCGTTAGGAATTAGCATTGTACAAACCTCTGTTTACTCCTGGCAGTCCAAAGCCGCACAAATAGACCTGATTATTGACCGAAAGGATCAGGTAATAAATCTATGTGAAATGAAATTTTCGTTCGCACCCTATATTATTACAAAAAAATACGCCGACGCATTACGACAAAAGTCGGATCAATTTCGTCAGGCTACTGAAACGAATAAGGCTATCTTCTTGACAATGATTACGACCTATGGTGTCGCAAAAAACAAACATGATTATTTGGTGCAAAATGATTTGACAATGGAAGATTTATTTACAACTTCTCCATAAAAAATTATTCACGGAACCTTTGATCAGTTTGATAAAGCAACGTATAAGATGATATCGGCTGCTACTTGGTACGGAATATTTAAGACACAGGCTGAAGCCAGTACTAATAAAATAAATAATTTAATATGTCATTTCTAAAAAAGATATTCGGAAATACTAATAAGAAAAAACAGCTTGCACCAGGTCAGATACCTATTCAATCGGGCAAAAAAGAAAAAGTCTATCCTGTACTTAAACCGGGCAATTGGGTGGGTATAAAAGCCGGAGCCATCCGGGAAACTTTACTGGGAACACCCGAAGTACCAATACTGGTCGCAGGCTTCGCCTACAACACGCCCGACAATTTTACTTTTTTAACCGCAAAAGATGTATCAGAAAAAGATACTGCTCAGATAGTAGAAGAAGCCTACGCCAACCTGGAAATGATTTCAGTAGAATTTACCGTCGTTGAACAATTAGGAGGCACGATACTCACCGCCTCTGGAAATGATTTTTCCAGCGAAAAAATTTTTAGTAAGGCACACATGTTAAAAGCACATAAGCTACTCGAAGCCAACGAACTACTGGTTTCTATTCCCCGCAGACGGTGTATGGTAGTGCTTTCCAAAAATGCAGATCAAAAACTTTTAGATTTATTCGTGGCTCTTCATAAAAAAGCATGGCAGGAAGATAACTTTGGTAATGCATCTATTATCAACGCGTTATTCTTGGTAAAAGATGGTACAGTTAATAACGTGATTGGACTTGATTAAAATTAGATTTTCCAGCGTAACTTAAATATTCATACCATTATTAATTCCTTAATCTTTTATCAAAAGATAAGTTTTTACTTCCCTCAAAACCCACCTCCATACTCCCGAATAAACCGCAACCCCATATCCAGTCCCGTTCGATAATCAATCGTCAGTTTTTCCTCCGTAGCCGAATACGCTGTGGTCTTTAAATAATCCGGTGGAGCGATCTGGATAATCTGTTCGGAATGTTTTTCTTTTAAAAAATCCAGGGCTTCGTTGTAAACGATGTGTTCCCGCGCGAAGAGGTCTTTCATCGCAGGATTATTGCGATTCATAAACTGACCAATTACACCAAAGTAATGCCAGTCTGATCGATAAGATAATGGCTGTGACCGTATAATTACCACTTGATCTGCGCCCGATTCGATAGCTCGTCGGGCGGGAATCGGATCGGCCCAGCCTCCGTCCATTAGTTTCAAATCATTGATCCAATAGTAGCCTTTGGTCAAAAAAGGTAAGGTGCTGGAGGCTTTGAGGCAATCCCGCCAGTTTTGAATCGTAGGCCAGAGATACACCGGTTTTCCATCTTCGATATTGGTCGCAACAATTTCTATTTTTTTATTTCTGGAAACCTTTTCCAAACCGGGAATATCGAGTGGATAAGAGCGATCCGCGTATTCTTGTAGATAGGCCAGGTTGATGTATCCTTCTTCCGAAAAAATATTTTTCAAGCCCATAAATTCCGTATCCACAATAATTTTTTTGGTAATCTCATAGGTCGCCTGATAGCTCTTACTCAAAAAATAAGTCATCGACATAGAACCACCGGACACGCCGATATACAAATCAAACGGATCAAATTGATTGACCAAAAAGGCGTCTAAAACACCGGCACTAAATACGGTACGGAGGGCACCACCTTCTACGATAAGAGCTTTCATTAAAATTGCTGTTGGCTGTTGGCTATTAGCTATTGGCTTCCCTCTCTCGCGTTTTTAGATGCGTTTAGAATGAGCTTTTAGAAAAAACAACAGATTATAAATATTTTATGTTATTCTTAATTTTTATTCTATTAAAATAAACAAGATAGAAGTGCCATACGATAGATGTCATTATTCATTATTAATTTTCACATTATTCAATATACTCCCCAAATTTATTAACTTAAATCCAATCTGCAACAACACATATATCTGTCCCGTCAAAAACAACACCAGTGACGGTATTCCCATTCGATGAATCCATCCATCCAGGATTCCGTACAAGGTGGTCGTCAAAACAAAGCATCCAAATAGTAGTAAATAAAGTCCAAATGTCGTTCTTATGTTTTTACTAACAAACTTAAAGGCACTCCAAAACTCCCGAAAAACCAAACGGTGATTTTTAGAAACGACCATTACTTTCGCATAATCATGTACCATAAAAAAGAACAGCGCAAAGAATATGTAAGAGAAAAAGCAGATTTTCGCACGATAAAAAATAGCCGCTTCGCTCGTAAAATAATCAAGTCCACCGGCTACCGACCAGCTAAAAATTGCTATAAATAATCCAGCAATACTCAAGTGAATCAGCGTAAAATAAAAGAACAGCCGCAACAGTCGAAAAAAATACTTTCCGCAACCCATCCAGAAATTTCCCAGTCGGTGCAGATCAGTTTCTGTATTTTTTAGCCGCGTTAGAATGCCTCCGGTTAGAAAAATATATAACAAGATAAACAAAATTCCAACCACGATCGTCTGGGTACTCATCAACCGTAAAAATTCAGGATGCTGATTTAAAAAATCATTAAACAACGTAAAGTCAAATCCTCCAATTAATCGGTCTGTCGCTTTGGTAAATGCCAGTTTATCCCCCAGATAATACAACAACGGTACCACCACCAATCCCGCAAAAAGCAGATTGACCATATACAGCAGACTCCATAATTTTAAATTAAGAGAAGCCAGCCGAAAACCATATTTTAATACATTGACTATTTTCATTAAATAAAAAAACTAACTCCCTGAAAAACTTGCTGTATCCGCATTCCCCAGCTACTCACGTATGCCCAAATACTACGTGTATTCGGTTCGGTCCTTTTGCTATTATTCAGAATATTGATGTCCATATAAATTTTCTGTAGCGGATCAATCTCTACATAGTCTATCCGTACGTCGGTATCGTAAGTGAGTCCATGTGTCCGTGCTTTCCCATCCCAACGTTCCCATACTTTCGTACCATCGACAAAGCAGACCAAAATGTCTACGGGTAATTGAATTTCTTCCAACCGCTCTAACACTACTTTTGCTTGATATTTTTTTTGCGGGTTTTGGTTTTTAATTATCAAACTATCTTCCCAAATACCAATGGTGGCCATAGCTGTTTCGAGATGCTGAATGTTGCCCACCGAATAATCACAGGCGCCCGTACCGTATAGCACGAAGTCAAAAAACCAATTCATATTTTCCCCAAACTCGTCGCCGTGTTTTTCCACCACTACTTCGTTTACCACATCGATAAAATCATAGCGACAAGGATGTTTAAATTTCCAGCGATTAAAATAGGTTTTCATAATCTCATCCATCGTTGCAAGCCCTACGATTCCTTCCAGGGTTTTGAGCCAGGTAGCTGGTTTTGAATAAAAAAGTGCACGCGGGGAACCATTTGGATATTCCCAACCGGCTCGGGTACTTTCTGCCAGGTGGATATTGTCCATCCCGACGTAGCGGCTCCGGAAAAATTCCATCGCGCCCATACGTACCCAACGCAAATCAATTACTGAATTTTTAACACCGTAGGCATCGTCCAAAATTCGGGATTTCCAGTAAGAAGTAAAACCCTCATCCATCCAGGCTTCCTCAAATTCGTTGGTGGCTACCATCATCATAAAATACTGGTGGACAAATTCGTGGACCACAAAGTATTCCGGCGATCGCAACCAATCCGGAAAACCGTACATACCCGGAGCGGTCACCAGCGTTGGATATTCCATCGCTCCAGCATTGATACCGTGCAGCGGCGGAACAACAATGGTTAGTTTGGGAAAGGGATAAGGCATCAGGCGTTCACCCAGATAGTCAATGGCGTGTTTGGCTGATTCTAAATAACGATCGGTACAACAACTATATTCCGAATTAATGAGTAGTTCGAGTTTAATACCCAGATGTGTTTCTTTAACCACCTCAAATTTTGGGGAAGCTGTCCAGGTAAAATCAATGATGTCTTCGCCGTGGAAATGATGGGTAGAGGTTTGGTCTGACTGTTTTTCTACCTTCGTTCTTGTACCCGAAGCTCCTACGATAAACGCATTGGGTGCATTGATGCTAACATTGTAATTACCAAAATTAGCATAATACTCCGTCGTCGGATGATACTGATGACAATTCCATTGTCCGGTTTTTGCAAAGCGCATTCCAGCAGATTCGTAAACGCCGATTTTTGGAAACCACTGGGCTTGCAAATAAAAGTCTTTGCTGTAACCCGTACGGATTTTTATCTTCGGAACTTTAGCCGTCCAGGTTAGATTTAACACTGCTTTTGCACGAGGCAAAATAGGTTGTAGCAGAGCGAGTTCGATAACGGTTTTGTCTTCCGTATTATCATCATCTGGATGAATATATCGAAGTTGACGACTGAGGTCTTCTCCGTCTCCAATTTTTATTTTATCAATATTAATCCAGCCCCAATCCGCTTCGGTCGTATTTTCCAGATCTGGAAAGCGGCCCGATCCCAAACTTTCACGGTAGAAAGTAGATTCGGTATTTTTAAAAGCGTTTAAATATAAATGAAAGGGAATCGTACGAATCGTATCGTCGGAAGGATTTTGCCAATAGATGGTTTGAGTGGCAGATAATCTGTGAAGTTCCGTATCCAGTTTTACTTCAATATCATAACTCGCAATACGGTCGGACAATGGCACTTCAAACCATTGCTCCTGAGCCAAAACGAACAACGTCCCCGGCATCAACCAGCTCATCACCAATACAGCCCAAAATATGCTGGCACCTTTGCCCATTATTCTTAATCTTTTGCTGTTCTTGATTAGACTTGTTAGCCTGAACACGAGTTGTTTTTATTTTTTTGAGCGAAGTTGCTTTTAAATAGACTTCTAGTGCCTCGGGAACTAAATTGCTGGGTATATTGATCAACGTAGGAACAAGGCATTGCCTTGTTCCTACGTTGATC
>ENA-ORXT01001138-ORXT01001138.1-marine-metagenome-genome-assembly--contig:-NODE-1138-length-37104-cov-59.692630_pt1 | contig 37104 bp, 31 predicted proteins | sample MGYA00237868_ERZ511482 | MGnify/ENA metagenome assembly ERZ511482 | reverse complement strand
GCTCCGGATTTCCTGCCTCAACCAGACTAAAAATAACGTCGCCTAGCTTACCATTTACTTACGGGATGAGGCACTAGGAACAAGGCATTGCCTTGTTCCTACGTTGATCAATATACCCAGTAATTTAGTCCCGAAGGCACTAGGAAGAATGTTGAAACACTTTATTTATTGAAACGCTGAGATTGCGCTGACGTGCATATATTTTGTTTTGAAGAGCAAAATATTTGTACCACCATGACCTCAGAGAGCGCAAAGCATGTTAGCCAAATGAATATTTTAGCGTTATTGACCCCAAAGTTGATCGCACCATTTTATCAGCAATTTATGAAGGTTGAATACGAGCAGTTCAATCAACAAAAAAAGCCCGATTCCAACAACATCATTTTGTCAGAATCGGGCTATTGAATAATATTGAATGTTGGAACCTGCCTGACCTCCATCGTTCTTTCCCTCACCATTTGAAGAGCGCCAATCGTCCGCCCACTGAAAGCCAAACACGACAGATGGGGAAAAGCCCACTGAAAGCCAAACACGATAAAAGGGAGAAAAGCCCACTGAAAGCCAAACACGACAGAAGGGAAAAGCCCACCGAAAGCCAAACACGATAAAAGGGAGAAAAGCCCACCGAAAGCCAAACACGACAGAAGGGGAAAAGCCCCCTGTTACTTCTCCACCTTCCGTTTCTTCCGCTTACTTTTAAACAACTCTACCAGCTGCTTATCCTTCAAAAAGCCAAGATCTTTAAACGTTCGTACGATAAATTTCTTAATATCCTGATAATCTCTCCCACGTTTGTCAACATAAACCTTCAATAATTTTTTAACATAAATCATACACAGGTCTTTGATGTCCTGGTTGAATTGCTGATTGCCAAAGATATCAATATACGTAGGAAAGATTTTCGATATCTCCATCCATTTTGTATACTGCGTCGTTTCCAGTCCAGCCATGCTTTGATCGATATAAACGAAAATTGTTTTTCGAATAACGGTATTAAAAGTAGAAACACCTTCGTGTTGCGCGTAAGCAACCTTAACCGCCTCGACGGCATCCGGATGATCATATCCTTTGGTGTGAATGATATTGGTCAACTTATAAAGTTCCGTCAATTGATCATCAATATCTTTGTCCAGCGATTCGTAAATACGAAGATCCGCCGCCGCATTTAGCGGTAAACGACTTTCGTATAAGAAAAGTAAATGCTTCATCCACTTTTCGTCAAATTCCGTAATATTTTTTCGGGCAGCATTCAATGCCTTGGCAAAATGCTTTTGATTACCTTCCTCAATATTCATAAAAGAACCGTAGAGTGCCAGCATTTCAATATATTCATCCGTATTTTTAAAGTCTGGATTATTCAGAAATTTTACAATCTCCGGTGCGACGGAAGCATTGGTTACCCCGCTCATGATGCGTTGGATGAGAAATAATTTCAGACTGGAAAATTCAACTTTCAGTTCTGACAGCGTAGTCGGAAAAGTAGCGGAATGATAATTCTCACTTTTAAATTGCTTAAAATAACGGTTGTAAAGAATCTGTCTTTCCTTCTCGACCTGAAATCGTGTATCCTTTAATCCTTGTAAAAAATAACGGATTCTTTTATTTTCAATTTCATTTATCAGACTGGTAATCCAGATATCGCTACTCAACGCAAAGCCCGTTTGAATCGTTTGTCCCATTCGTTTCTTAATCGTATCAAAATTAGAAGAACGGCAAACACTCAAAAGTATTTTTTTAAAGTGTGGCTGTGGCCGTACGTAACGGTAATGTTTGTCTACTTCACCTCTCAATACCGCATATCCTAAAATTCTAGGTAAAAATATCCCTTCGAATTTTTCGTCCAGTAGTTCTTCTTCGAAAGCCACCAACTGTAGTGGGTGATGTTCTGCCACCACCTGGTGCAAAGCTCCGATTAGAGGTTCGAACTCGGTACGTAGTTTCATGTAGTCTTCCTCTTCCTCCTCTTCGAGGTAAGTTTTTAGAAATTCAGAAGCTTGAATTTGCGTAGCAATTTCGTCTAGTTGATTTTTGTAATGCGGATCTAACGATGACATATTTTACGTTTTTATTTTGAAAATTGGCCTCTTCTAAATTTAAACCTGATAGAACAGTTAAGTTCTATCAGGTTTAAACGTTGAAGTTGGACTAACTTCGGGTAAATTTGATATGTATTGGCGACGAAGATAAGGATAAACAACAGAATAAAAAAGCTGATTTCCAAAAAATATGGAAATCAGCTTATTTAGTATTATTAAGTCAGTATTAAACTGGTGTGTTTAAGCCTTTACTTCTTTACCACCATCCAGTTCATCCTGCCATTTTTTGAGTTCGTCCCACTTACCATCCGCAGCCATTTGACCTTGCTTGGACCAGGTACCCGGATCGTGTGCTTTGTAGTTTCCTTCCGCAGCATCTAAAATCTCACGAATTTTTTCAGCGGTTGATCCGCCTAAATCAGCATAAGTTACAATGCCACCAGCGGTCAGTACTTCAGAAATCTTAGGTCCGATTCCTTCGATTTTCTTTAAGTCATCTGCTTCCGCTTTAGCTGGAGCAGCTTCTGCTACGGGAGCAGCGGCCACTTCCTCTTTTACTTCTTCCGCTGCCGGCGCTTCCGCCTTTGCTTCAGGAGCTGGAGTTTCCGCCTTTGCTTCAGGAGCTGGAGTTTCCGCCTTTGCTTCAGGAGCCGGAGTTTCCGCTTTTGCTTCAGGAGCTGGAGTTTCTACTTTTGCTTCAGGAGCTGGAGCTTCAATATTTACTTTTTCAGTTGCTTTTACTTCTGCCGGCGCTTCTGCTTTAGGCGCTTCAACTGGTGCATCATCACCGGAGACAGATTCTACGGTTGTTTGTTCTACAGAATCTGCAAAAGAAGTAGGACCTTCACTACCACCACCTCCTCCGGAAGTAGTTGCTGAGAGTGCACTAGGATCAACTGCTGGCTTCTGAGCTGGCTTTATTTTACCAAAGATCGCTTTATCGCGGGCTTCCAGTTCCAGTCTTGTTTCTTCGAAACGCTTAGCGATGGCAGATTCTTTCGCTTCAATCCACTGCTGGTACATTTCATTGGCTTTCTCTTCTGAAAGCGCACCTTTCGCTACGCCTCGCATGAGGTGTTTGCGGTATAGCACACCTTTGAAGCGCAGGATAGCACGCGCTGTATCGGTTGGTTGCGCACCTTTCATAAGCCATTCGTAAGCCAAGTCACGGTCAAGATCGATCGTTGCTGGTTTAGTCATTGGGTTATAAGATCCAATTTTTTCGATGAAGCGACCATCTCTGGGTGCACGAGCATCTGCTACCACTATATGGTAGAAAGGTTTTTTACGACGACCACGTCTTTGCAATCTAATTTTTACAGACATAAAGTCAAAATTTATTTGGTTTAACCATTCCGGACGACCTTGCGTAGCAAGCACCGGATTTTAACGCGACAAAGGTATACTTTTTTTAGGAAAGAGGTTGGATTATTTTTAGGTGTATCAAGCCAAGAATGTAAAATTATTTTTAACTCATTCCTTAATTTATTTTATCAACATTCCTTACCTTAACAGTGCGGTAACTTTTTAGATTAGCTAATTTTTGAGATTAACTTTCAAATAGGGATTGTTTTTTCGCTGTTAGCTGGTTAGCAGTTGGCTAGTTGGCTTCCCTCATTCGTGAAATACGTTGAAGAGAAGCCAACTAGCTAATAGCCAACAGGCTAACAAGCCAAATTTTTAATGCAATCACCTCCAAATTAAAAGTTACCGAACCATTGTTAGCTTTAGAATACATAAAAATTTAGTGCCTTTAACCCTATCCATTCACAAATTTATATCCCACACCTCTGATGGACAGAAAAAACTGTGGATTCTTCGGATCTTTTTCAAAGTATTTTCTAAAAGACAAAATAAAGTTATCGATGGTTCGAGTAGAAGGGTATACGTCGTAGCCCCAAACCGACTGCAAAATTTGCTGACGGCTGACCACCTCGTTTTGTCGATCGGTTAGTAACTTCAGTAGCATGGCTTCCTTTTTTGTCAGAATAAAATTTTCTCCCTGACGACTGGCTTCGAAAGTTAGGAAGTTGACTTTGTTATTGCCAAATTCAAACTTTTCTCTGGACTCTTCGGGCATTTTTTCTGTTCGTTGAATCAATTTTTTTACCCGTAACAAGAGTTCTTCCAGATTAAATGGTTTTGTCAAATAGTCATCCGCACCCTTTTTCAAACCGGCGATTCGGTCAGCTGCGGTATCTTTAGCAGTCAGGAAAATAATTGGAACTTCCATATTGGTCAATCGTACCTGCTCACAAATCTGAAAACCACTTACTTCCGGAAGCATGACATCCAGGACGAGTAAGTCAAAATGCTGTCCCTGAAAAAACTTTATCGCTTGTTTTCCTTCTCCAGTGGCCACCACTTCGTATCCTTCCAGTTCAAGGTTCATTTTAACCAGATTGCGAATATTGATTTCGTCTTCGACTAATAAAATACGCTTACTCATCTTTCTTTTGTTTTGGGTACCACTATTGGTAACTTAATTTTAAAAATACTGCCCTGAGGTTGGTTGTCTTTAATCATAATCGTCCCCTGGTGCGCCTCGACAATCTCTTTCACTATATATAAACCAAGGCCAGTGCCTTTTGTTGACCGGGTGTCTTCACTACCGGTACGATAAAATTTTCTAAAAATCTTTTTTTTCTCTTTTTCGGTCACGCCAAAACCCTGATCTGCAAAATCGAGGTGGATAAATTTTCCATTTTGTTTTAATTGTACCGCGATCTTCGCGGGGGCAGGGGAGTACTTTACTGCGTTTTCTAATAAGTTCAGGGTAATAGAAATCAACCCTGTTTTGTCGGCCATGATCTCCGTTACTTTTTCATCATGAGAATAGGTAAAAGTCGCTTCTGGAAACTTGGCTTTCAGTTTATCTAATAACTGGTCAATCAAATCCACCACGTCAACGGATTCTAAAACGGGTTGGTAATGGTTTTCCATTTTTGCAGCCAGCAGGAGGTCTTCTACCAGAGTCGTCAAACGTTCGGTCTCTTCCAGGGCAGTGCCACTCAACTGATTGATTTGTATTTTTTCCAAATCTCTTTTTAGAAAAGTTTCCAGGACTAGACGAATAGAGGAGATGGGCGATTTGAGTTCGTGGGTAATGGAAAGGAGAAAATTTCTTCGTTCTTGTGCAGCGATCATTTCCCGGTTGTATCCTCGGTTGATAATATAAATACCAATGACCAGACTGATGATAAAAAATAAAGCTTCGCCCAAAATCATCCATTCTTGCCGCTTATAGTTTGCTTGCAGTTCTAAAAAGTCAACTGTTTCTTCAAACTCCGCTCTATTAGCAATCTTACCTTTGGCGGCCAGCACGATTTGTAGATAATTACTTTTGGCCACAAAAGCATCTTTATTTTTAGTATATAATAAGATAGACCACCAACCAAAGGCAAGCAACAAAAAAACAATGACAAAATTGGAGAGTAACCGAAGTTTTAAGTTTTCCATACATTCAGTAAAACAAGTGTGAGATTCATTTGGTTGAATTAACTAATCACTAATCAACTGTTTTTAAAATCAATATTCGATATTTTTTTCAACGACAAAAGGCATACCGTAGAAATTGACTACGATATGCCTTTATATATTTTTAAACGAATAAGAGATACTATTCTCCTACGCGATACTTTTGGTTAATATACTCCGCTTTGAGTACTTCTTTTCGACGAATAATGGAAGGCTTTACAAACTCTTTTCTTCTTCTCAATTCCTGAATTAAGCCAACTTTACGGTGTTTGTTCTTGTAGCGCTTGAGTGCACGATCAATTGATTCTCCGTCTTTTACTTCAATAATTAACATTTAAAACTTTTTATTTTTTATGAAATTTTGTTTTAGTCGTGCAAAGTTACGACTTTCTGACCTATTTTACAATAGGAGGAGGCTAAGAAATGAAAATAAATAAATTAGCCAACCGTTTGATCTTTCACTACATGTCTTCCCCGGTCATTGAGCATAATTTCGGCCCTTTCCAGCACCGGATCGTGCTCAAAAAACAGCACCAAATTTTCGTTAACCGCTCGATCCAGCAACCAGCTTTTTTCTTTAATGGTGACCAGTGGACGAATATCATATCCCATCACATAGGGCTTGCCCAAATGAAAATGACTAGCTAATAAATCTGCGCAGTAAAAAACGGAATGATCTCCCTGGTCAATTTCGGGTAGCATCATCGCTTCCGTGTGTCCATATGCAAAATGTACTTTTATGCCAGGCATCCACTCTGTACCACCTTCTATAACAGGAATAAATTTTAGTACGCCCTGTTCTTGAAGAGGAACAAAGTTCTCCTTCAAAAAAGAAGCGGCCTCCCTTGGATTAGGATTTAAAGCCCAGTCGTAGTGCTTTTGGTTGGTCCAGTAAGTAGCATTTGGAAAACTAGGAACCAATTGACCGTCTGGCGTTCTGGTAACGGCACCACCAACGTGGTCAAAATGTAAATGCGTTAGAAAAACGTCGGTGATATCAGCGGGCGTACATCCATTTTTTTCAAGCGAACCAATTAAGGAGTCGGTTCCATGGGGTTCAAAGTGCGAGCGAAATTTATCATCCTGTTTATTTCCCAGGCCCGTATCTACCAATATTTTACGATCTGCTGTTTCGATCAGTAAACAACGCATAGCCCAGGTACAAAGATTGTTTTCATCCGGTGGATGGGTTCGCTGCCAAAGTCTGCGGGGGACAACGCCAAACATGGCGCCACCATCCAGTTTAAAATATCCGGTTGGGATAGAAGTTATTTTGATCGTCATTAATTTTTTATTTTTTTTCCTTCACTTTCACCACCACATCGTGTTGTATTTTTAGAAACTCGGCCATCTCCATCAACTTCTCCCGTTGAATGGGTGTATTCAAATCAAGCTCAACGACAAAGGTGCCTTTTTTGGTTGGAATCCGCATATAGTTACCCCCAAAAAGCTGACCTTCTTTTTTTCGGTCCCCGCTCGGGAGGGCTTTTAACTCAAAATTGACTTCCGTCAGGTCCGCTTCGGGAATGATAAATTCTTCCTTACCCCGTTTGATGCTCAGGGTCTCTTCGTCAAAATTTATTTCTCCACCCACTTTTACCTTTTTGCCAGAAAACATTCTTAGGGTAGATAGCACCGGAATTAGCAAACCGATCAACAAAGCCAGGTAAATCCAGTTAATATAACCAATAAACCCTAACTGATTTATCAGACGCTCAATCACCGGGATCATTCCCAGGTCGAGAAAAGTCAATAAAAAATAGCCAAGCAGACCCGCTGCAGCCATTCCGGTAAGGAGATTTAGTTTCTTAATTTTCCGGCGTTTTATGATAGGGGCATTAAAGTGGAACATTAGACTAAATTTAAGGTTTTTTAATGATGCGTAAAAATACAAATTCTCAAACGATAATCGGTATTGATTATGGTAGCAAACTTGCTGGTACGACGGTAATCGCACGGGTACGGGCAGAAAGTACCAAAGTACAATTTGTACAAAGTTTGAAAAAGAAAGATGCCGACCAGTTTATTTTAGATCAGCTGGCATCTGAGCCACCAACCGTAATTTTTCTGGATGCGCCGCTTAGTTTGCCTGCCGCTTATTTTGGCAAAGGGGATGACTATTTTTATCGATCTGCCGATCGGGAACTGAAAGCTATGTCTCCGATGTTTTTGGGCGGTTTAACTGCTCGGGCAATGCGCTTGAAAAAACAACTCAACAATCAAGGTCATCAGGTAATCGAAGCTTACCCTGGAGGTTTGGCGCGTCACCTGGCATTACCAAAAGACCAGTATAAAAAACAAAAAATATACTTACCCTCGATCCTTGAATTAATAACGACTAAAATCCCAATAAAGTTTGTCGCGTCAGATTTGATTACCTGGCACCACGTAGATGCATTGCTCGCTTGCTGGACAGGTTGGCGGTACCATGAGGGAATAGCAGAAAACTTTGGAATAGCGGAAGAAGGACAAATCTGGATTTGATTTTTAACTTAAAAACTTCAATGTCAAATTTATTACCTTTGTTGATGCCTACTATAATTACCCGACCCAAGATAGATATTGATGCAGATATACTCCGTAAGTTTCAGGAACAAATTCAGGAAGCCGGACAGGTAATAGTGCACTGTGTGAGCACCGATACAATGGGATGGGGAATGTACATCCGCATCTGGCCGACGACCTACTTACTGGATCATGAATCCAGCCACCGCAGCGAAATGGTACATGTTGAAAATATAGTTCTAGCTCCTGACTGGCAATATTTGGCACCGACTGAAAAGCTTCATTATTCGTTAATATTCAGTGGTTTACCCAAAAGCTGCACGATTTTCGACCTAATAGAATTTGGTGAAGGAAAAAACTGTTTCAGCGCTTTGAACATCGACCGAAACGAATCAGATATTTATTATGTCAAATTGAATTAAACCCGGCATTTAATAAAAAATAAAGCCACTACAACCTCTAAAAGGAGTAGTGACTTCAATTACACCAGACAAAACTTCGTTTCAAATAAATGAAACAAAGTCTATTTAATTGACTACAAACATAGGAAATTTTCCGGAAAAATTATATCAAGGAATGTTAAATAAATAAGTTATAAAGGTTCGGGGCGGTTAATTTGCTTCTAATCGAGGCGGTGAAAAGCGATTTATGCCGTAGTATAATGAGGAATTTTTTAACAAAAAGCAGGCGAAAAAGAACAAAATCCATATGATGGATTTACGGGATGAGCCAACGATTTGACCCCGAATGCCTTGTTCCTACGTTGATCTGTTAACCGAAGCGGTACAGTTGAGCCAACGATTTGACCCCAAATGCCTTGTTCCTACGTTGATCTGTTAACTCAACTTTTTCTGCGGTCTTCTTTGAGTTTTTCAAATACTTTAGAGGGCGGCATCTATGCGTTGGAAGGACCGATTAACCAGTCACTAATCAACTATTCTTAATGTCCAGGAAAAATTAACAATTTGAAATACATACTAATTTATTACCAGAATCACTAGCTAGCAGCCTTTTTTTAAGCACACGCTTAATTGTTTTAATACCAACCTCGCACTTAATTCGCATCCTTTAATGATCCTGAGCAAGCGCAAAAAATTATTTGCCAATTTACTGTCGTACAGGTTCTATTCTTTTCCGTTTTATTTTGATGCTGTCGCAAAATTTATACTTTTGCAGCATATTATATATTGCATTCTGCTAAATTCAGGAACAAATTTGCGCTGATTCAGTTAGATTAAGGGATGAGGTATTAATAAATTGATATTTTAGCCTTGGTTATTTTGTTACTAATCAAAGTGCAAAAAACGGAGTTATACCGTAGCATAATGCGTATTTTAATAACCCTGACCGATCTGACAATCAGTCCGGCAGGGCAGCGTAGTAGTAAAAAAAGCAGTCAAAAGTGTAAAGTTATTTTTGAACCGTTAATACTATTTGATCTTTAAAAAAAAATTACATCTATCTTTAATATGGCTAAAAATTTATTAATTGTTGAGTCACCGGCGAAAGCCAAAACCATCGAGAAAATTCTTGGGTCTGATTTTACGGTAAAATCAAGCTTCGGACACGTGCGTGATCTCGAAAAAGGAACTAAAGGGGTAGATATTGAAAATAATTTTAAACCCAATTATGCCGTTACCCTGGACAAGGTGAAGGTCGTAAAAGGATTAAAAGATGCTGTAAAAAAGGTCGATGAAGTATGGCTGGCTACGGATGAGGATCGCGAAGGAGAAGCCATTAGCTGGCATCTTTGCGAAGTATTGGGGCTAGATCCAAAAACAACCAAGCGTATCGTTTTCCGGGAAATTACCAAACCAGCTATTCAGAATGCCATCCAACAACCCCGAACGGTTGATCTTGATTTGGTAGATGCACAGCAGGCACGTCGAATTTTGGATCGCCTGGTTGGTTTTGAACTTTCCGGATTGTTATGGCGAAAGGTGAAAAGTAAGTTGTCGGCTGGCCGTGTACAGTCCGTAACCATGAAAATTGTGGTGGAGCGAGAACGGGAAATAATGGAGTTTACATCCAAAGTTTTCTTCCGGGTCAATGCCCTTTTTACCGTTAAGGATGAACAGGGAAAGCCAGTAGCAATGAAAGCGGAACTGGGTTCTCGCTTTGATTCTTTTAAAGAAGCCAATGACTTTTTGAACAATTGTGTCGGCGCCGATTATGAGATTGGAAAAATAGATTTAAAACCACTCAAACGAAAACCTACTGCACCTTTTACAACATCTACTTTACAACAGGAAGCGAGTAGAAAATTAGGATTTTCGGTTAATCGAACCATGTCTAATGCTCAGCGATTATATGAACAGGGTTTTATTACTTATATGCGGACCGATTCGGTTAACCTGAGTGAAACAGCTTTGACCGCTATCGGTGAAGAAATCGAAAAAAATTACGGAAAACAATATTTACACACCCGTCGCTACAAAAATAAAAAGGCCAACGCACAAGAGGCGCACGAGGCCATTCGACCAACATATATCGATCGTAAAACGGTAACCAACGATTACGATCAACAAAGACTTTACGAGCTAATCTGGAAGCGTACCATCGCTTCACAAATGGCGGAAGCGTTACTGGAAAAGACGATTGTACAAATAAATATTTCTACCATTCCTGGTACGACCTTAAAGGCAGAGGGACAAATTATAAAGTTTGATGGTTTCCTAAAGGTTTATCTCGAATCTTCCGATGATGAGGAGGAAGATGATGCCAAAACGACTGCGGGACTTCTACCTCCACTTAAAGTAGGACAGCCTGTCGAACTGGAACTAATGACGGCTACCGAGCGATTTACGCGACCGCCAGCTCGGTTTACGGAAGCTGCTTTGGTAAAGAAAATGGAAGAGTTAGGGATTGGTCGTCCTTCTACTTACGCTCCTACGATTAGTAAAATCATGGACCCAAGTAGAGGGTATGTTACCAAAGAACCGCGTGATGGGGTGGAACGAAAATACCGGATTATTTCTTTGGCCAATAATGCAGTGATCGAAAGAACGGAAACAGAAACGACGGGGGCGATCAAGAATCGATTAATCGCGACTGATTTAGGGATGCTGGTGAGTGATTTTTTGTCTCAGCACTTTAATGATATTATGACCTACGGATTTACGGCAGATATTGAAAAGGATTTTGATGTCATCGCTGCCGGAGGAAAACAATGGGAGAAAATGCTGGGTGAGTTTTACCGTCCTTTCCACGCAACGGTGGTCGATGCCATGGAAAATGCAGAACGTGCCACGGGAGAAAGAATCCTTGGAACCGATCCGGAATCAGGGAGAACTTTGCTGGTAAGAATGACAAAATTTGGTACGCCCGTTGCACAAATTGGTGCGCAGAACGAACTGAACGAAGACGAAAAACCCCGCTATGCTAACTTGCGTCCTGGACAATCCATGTCTACCATTACAATGGAAGAAAGTATGGAATTATTCAAGCTTCCCAAAAAGCTTGGAACGTACAAAGACCAGGAGGTAATTGTTGCCATTGGACGTTTTGGTCCTTACGTAAAATTTGGCGAAAGCTTTATTTCTATTCCAAAAGGAAATGATCCTTTAGAGGTGAAAATGGACTTTGCACAGGAGCTAATCGATGCTAAACTGGAAGCAGATAAACCCATTGCGCATTATAAAGAAAAACCAATTACCAAAGGTTCCGGACGATTTGGTCCTTTCGTAAAATGGGATGAGTTTTTCGTTAATATTCCAAAAAGGTTTGATCCGGCGATATTAACGGCAGAAGAAGCAATTGAATTGGTCATGATCAAAGAAGAAAAAGAGGCCAATCGCTATATTCACCGTTGGGAAGACCTGAAATTATCGGTCGAGAACGGTCGATGGGGGCCTTTGGTTAGATTTGGCAAGAAAAAATTTAACCTGCCTAAAAAAGAGGATGGTTCCCGTGTAACTCCTGAAGAAGCCGCTGAATTTACCCTGGAACAGGTAAAGGAAATGGTGGAAGAAAGTATTCCCGGGGCTTTCGCCGAAAAACCTAAAAAGAAAAGAGCGACCAAAAAGAAGCCTGCTGCGAAAAAGAAAAAATAATTGCGATTCTTACAAAGAAAGCCCCTCATTTACAAAATGAGGGGCTTTTTTTTGAAGGTATCTTTACTGGCTGATTGATAAAGATTTTACAATCAGGATCGTTGCATCCAGTGCACCCGACCAGATCAAGTCATTTGTTCTTTCTTCCTTAATAGTCTCCATTTTTTATATTTAATTTCTGATGATTATAGCCAAAAGGGTTGTTCTATCTAATGAACTACATTCTTATTTGTTTTTCATTATATTTTTTCAAACTTTAGTATTACATTTGATTTTCTTACGGAAAGGCTTATTTATATTTTGTAATATGTCCACCTATCCAGACTATCTAAATCGATCGGGTTTTGTAAATTCGGGTGGTAGTTATTTTGTACAGCTTTTTATTTTTAATAAAAGAAATTATGCGATTATTATCAACCATCTTTCTATTGATTTATACCTTGGTGCTCGTTGCGCAGCCGGTGAATGACGAATGTGTGGATCGAATTCAGTTGGGGGAAGTTCCGCTTTGTCCAGTAATGGGAGTATTTACTACGGTAGCTGCTACAGCCAGTATTGTTTCGGATGATCCAACGATTAATAAGCCAGCCTGTTTTAGTGGTTCTCAACCAGACAACGATGTTTGGTTTTCTTTTATCGTGGCTGCCGATGGTAGCGCGCCCAATCTCATCATTGAAATTACCCCCGAAAATGGGGCAAACGGTCCTATTTCTCAACCACAAGTTGCGGCCTACCGGGGACAGTGTGGAGAAGATGAACTCGCAGAAATAGCTTGCGCATCTGCTGCTTTTAATCAAAGCACAGTCATGCTGGAACTATTTGGACTCAACCCGGGTGATGAAATATTCTTAAGAGTAGAAGATTGGACCGCTTCGGCCGCGTCTAATGCTGGAGATTTTGCTTTGTGTATTAAAGCACCTGATCCAATATTCAATATCGCTGAAGATGATGGGTCTACGCTGTGTGATGGTTTACTTTTTGATTCCGGTGGAGCAGATGGTAATTATGGCGTCAATGAGTCTAATGAATTTGTAATTTGTCCTTCCTCGAATTTCTCTTGTATTGAATTAAATCTCGTTAGTTATGATACTGAAAATAATTTTGACGAATTAAATATTTACGAAGGAGATAATATCAGTGATCCTTTATTTCTTGGTTTTGAAGGAACGGGTGGCCCTATTTCATTCAATATTTCTTCTACCTGTGTGACCGTTCAGTTTACTTCAGACGGCTCTGTAACGGCGGCTGGTTTTGAATTGAGCTGGAGTTGTACAACCGGTGCTTGTGAAAATTCTTTTAGCACCTGCCAGGAACCTACGACCGTTGATAATTTACCCTATCAGCAATCGGAACTTTCTACCTGTGCCGCATTGGATGCTGTTGGTACCGGTCCGTGTAACGCTCCTGGTTTGTTAAATGGAGAGGAAGTTGTTTTTGCTTATACATCCACCGGAGACGAGTGTATTATGGTAGAGGTCAGTAATTCTAATACTTTAACAGGACTTTCCATTTACAATGATTGTCCAGAAGATGCTACTGAATGTCTCGGGTCAGATATATCTGCCGTCGGAAGTAATGCCGTAGTAATGATGACTTACCTGGATGAGCCTGGTACTTACTTTATTATCGTTGACAATCCTGTTGCTTGTACTGATTTTGATATCGCAATTAATTCAGTAGTTTGTGCCAACAATGTTCCGGTAACTTGTGATAATCCGGTGATGATCAATAATATACCATTCACCGACGATGCCTCGACTTGTGCCGCTACGGATTCCGAAGGAGCCAATGATTGTTCTGTCAACTCCGGTGAAGGCGAAGATTACGTATATGCGTACGAATCAAATGGAGATGAATGTATTTCCATTCGATTGGAGAATGCTATTTCGGGAAGTACTATTTCTGCGCTGAATGGTTGTAGTAGTGATAGTCCTGAATGCTTTGGTTTTGCTCAGGTAAACTCAGGTGATACTGCGGTGATTGCATTTATGCGGACTACAGATCCTGGCACCTATTATTTTGTCGTAGAATCTCCTCAGGGCTGCAGTAGCTTTGACTTACAAGTAATACCGATTGATTGCCCGATTGTTTTACCACCCGCAGTGGATTGTGAAAATGCCTTAAATATAAATGGTTGTGGAAACCAGCCACAGATCATCAACGTGGACCAGGTGGCATCGGAAGATGAAACAGTGGTACAAGATGGGATAAATGAAGGTTGTTGGGGTGGACCTGGTCAGGCGCGGTATACCTGGTTTACTTTTCAGGCGCAGGCAGATGGAGCGTTTGGATTTTTATCAAATAATGCGGAAGATCCGACGATTTCCGATATAGATATTCAGGTCTGGGGCCCATATTTTGATGAAGCGCTGGCTTGCGAGTTTATGCGAACTACGCAGCCGATCCGAAGTACCTACGCATCTCCCGGGACTCCCAACTTTACGGGATTGACTGATATACATCCTGGGACAGGAGTTCCGATCACTGATATTTGTGAAGGTGCAGGGGGAGATGGTTATGTATCGACCTTGCAAGTCCAACAGGGGGAATGGTATCTTGTATTAATAAACGATTTTTCTGGAACAATTGAAATGGGAGGAATAAACATGGATTTTAGCGAAACCACACCAGGTGTTCTGGCAGAATTTGGGCAAATAGCGTCCATCAGTCCGGATACCCTCACTTGTCCGGGCGCCCCCGTGACGATCGAAGCGAGTGGTGGTGTTACTTACAATTGGTTAAATAGCGAGGAAGGCCTTGATTGTAATACTTGTCCAAATCCAAGTGCAACCATTGTGGAAACAACTGTATTTACGGTCATCGTAAGCGATGCGTGTAATTCCGATACCCTGTCTGTAAAAGTCGGTGTACTAGAAGCCGCTGCGGGTGCGGATCAAATGTCTTGTAATGGAGAATTTCTTGAATTATCCGGCCTGCCTATTGGTACTGGAACGGAAGGTTTCTGGACTGGAAATACTAATGCTTTAAGCTGTACTGAATGTCCCAACCCAACGGTCAATACTGAACTATTGGGCCCGGGAACATATGCTTTTGTCTATCAGGTAGGTGGTCTCGCCTGTACCTCAACCGATACCATAATGGTGATGGTCATGGATGCTGCGGCTCCGGATTTTTCTATTTTGGCTGATACCAGTGCTTGTGGTGAATTAAATGTGTCACTAGGGGGTGATACAGATCCTAACGCAACTTATACGTGGACTTCTGACCCTCCCGGATTTACATCTGCGGATGCTAATCCTACCGTGATGGTTACAGAACCAACTACTTATTACCTTGAAGTCAGCAATCAAACCTGTCCAAGAGTACTCATGGATAGCGTGACAATTAACGTAGGGATGGTAGCGGTTCTTCCGGAACTAACCGATCAAATACTTTGTCCGGGTAGAAATTATTTATTTGATGCAAACCCGGAACCAGGTTTTTCTTACACCTGGACTCCGACAACTGGCGTGGTCAATCCTAATAGCCTTAGTACCAATTTTTCCCCGGAAGAGACAACAACTTATACCCTTACTGCCACGCAAAATGGTTGTATAACGGAAAGTACTTTTACCATTAGTGTCGTTGAAGCGAACGAGCCAATGCTGGAAGTAACGGATGACCTTTCTGTTTGTATTGGAACACAGGTAACATTGGATGCAGTAGGAAATGTCGCCGGAACGTACGAATGGTCAGACGGCACCGTTGGTGGTGTTCTTGTAATTGACGAGATTATTCAAAATACAATGATTACCGTGACATTTACGCCCGACGTAGATTGCTTTAATCCAATTTCCGAAACCATCAATATTATGGCTTTGGGAGCGCCGGAAATTGCAGAAATTGAGGACCAGAATATCTGTTCAGCGGATGGATTTCAGCTGAGTGGCCTAACGGTACAACCTGGTGTGATGTATAACTGGACTCCTTCAAATGGTGTAATAAATTCTAACGAACTAAATGCAAATTTTAATCCAACGGTGACGACAACTTACGAGATTACAGCCTTCGCAGGGGATTGTAGTGACACAGAAAGTTTTACCATCAACGTAGTGGAAGCACCCGTTTTGACGGTTTCCGAGATGGCTACTGTTTGTACAGGGATGTCAGTGATGCTAAGTGCGAGCGCAACGGTTCCTGGCAACTTTACCTGGAATCCTGGTAATTTGACAGGATCGGAAGTGACCATTAATGATCTAACCGAATCGACGCTCTTTACCGTTTCTTTTGACGCAGATAACGGTTGTACGATAGCGGATGAAACGATTATGGTGGAGGTTGTTCCGGGCGTAGAAATTACAGCGCTTTCAGTAAATCCTCAAATGGGAATAGTAGAAGGAGATATGGTTGAATTGGCGGTAGTTACGGAGCCGGATAGTGCGATTATATACAACTGGAGTAGTGGAGGAACGGGTGTAATAGAAACCGTAGTACCACTGGAAACGCCCGAAAGTTCTTATACGGTAACGGTGACCGGAACCAGCGGATGTACCGACGAACAAACGATTAGTTTTGCGGTTGAGGCTGCCCGTTATGGAATTCCAAATGCGTTCCGTCCGGATGGTCGCATGGAAATCAATAAGGTTTTTCAGGTAGAAATTACGGGAGGAAATATTGAGGTATTAAGTATGAAAATCTGGAACCGGTTTGGTAAATTGGTGCACGAAGGATTGGGTACGAGTCACGGCTGGAATGGTCGAATTAACGGCAAATTAGCTCTTTCGGATGTTTATTTATACGCTACTGAAATTCAGTTGCCAGATGGATCAAGGGTGACGGAGCAGGGAGATTTGACGTTGATACGGTAATTTTTTAAAACACGCATTTAATCGCCATTCCTTAATTTGAAGTTGTAACCAATAATTTATGTGTAGTAATCCATCCATTTTTCCTAATTATTTTTAAAATAAAAAGACCTGAATCCTTGATTTCCAAAGTACCATTTGGATAGAAACTAAAATTTGTTTCCTGGCCCATTTGAGAGAAAATACGAAACGTAGAAATTTGAGTTAAATCACCGGAAATTTGGAATTGTCCATTGCCGGGATTCGGAAAGATTTGAAAAGGAGTTTCTTGAAAAATTTTAGTGGCTACCAACTCATTTAGACAAGCTTTATCGCTAACATTCTGTCGGATCGTTGATAGCAGAGGATACAAATTTTCTCCCGGGCAGACGGTATTCGTACAACTATTGGGCAAATCATTGCCATCCCGGTGTCCCGAAATATGAGCAAGCAACGAGCCAGAAGTAATGTGATTAGAACTGTCCTTAGGCAAAATTATTTTATCACAAGCTTCCCATGCAATTAAATCCTCCAGTGCAAGGATAGCAGTCGGAGTAGGTACACTGTCTTCAAAATTTCCAATCATACAAATTCCCGTTGTTTGATTATTCATACAGCTAAAATGTGCCCCCCGCGTACCCGAGCCACGCCCTTCATAAATCACCCCTTCTCCGTCTATTAGCCAGTTGTATCCGATATCATCCCAACCATTAATATTGACATGAAAGTCCCAATAAGAGCGGACCACTGCCGGAAAATCATCACTCGTTGAAGCAGAGGCGGAGTGGTGAACGATAATGTGAGACGGCGCCGTAGCAACGGGCGTATCATCCGTCGGGCAATTCCCGGAGGGACACCAACAGCTGCGACCACAAAAGGCTGGTTGAGGACAGGCACAATCTTCCCGAAGGGTGGTGGAGGGGATTTGCAATTGATCCGTGGTGATCAAAGCCAGCCAGCGGACACGCAGTTCAGCAGGGAAAGCCTGACTAGATTTGAATCTGATATTCGTTGTTTGATTAGGTAAAAACACGAGTTCAAAAATTTCCCGATTGGGATGATTGGCTTCGTGGTATCGACCAAGATCTTTCCACGGTTGTTCTTCTATTTGATATTGTATTTTTCCGGAAAATGGCGTGTCTAAATATACAGCTATGGTAAAAAACGCAGCAGTTGGAGTAGCAGATAAAACAATTCGTTCCGAGATGAAATCGTTGGTCGTAGTGGCCCTTTCAAGCACTACGTGGAAGTTGGTGAAGCGATCGAAATTGCTGCTGTTTTGTGTAAATCCAATATTAAAAAAAAACAGAAATGAGAAGAAAAACAGGAATTTTTTCATAAGGAACTGTACATAAATAAATTGATATTTTAGACTTGATTATTTTGTTGCTAATCAAGGTACTAAAAACGGAGTTATGCTGAGCATAATGTGTATTTTAGTGACCCTGCCCGATCTGACAATCAATCCGGCGGGGCAGAGTATTAGCAAAGAAAGCAGTCAAAAGTGTAAAAGGAGTGTTCAGTAATCTGTGTCTTATTTTTTACGATGGCATTGCCCAACAAGAGACTAATTAATTGTTGAGCCTGCGCCATTTCTAATCCGTTTTAATAGAAGAATTAAAAGGCAATTTAAACTGATATAAAATATCTTCACTTTTACTCGGATCTACCACGTCCACACCATATTGCACCTGCTTTGGATCTCCATAAACCAGCGTTCCGAATATTCTATCCCAAAAAGAAAAAATATTTCCGAAATTACTATCCGTCCACGGACGTTCGTAGTGGTGATGAAACTTGTGCATGTTGGGTGTAATAAAAATGATACTAATTAATTTATCCACCCAAATTGGCAATCCAATATTAGCGTGACTGAAGTAAGTAAACAAAATACTGGCAATCCGGTAGATAATATAAAAGGCGACCGGCATACCCGTTAAAAAAATCACCGCCAGTGCAAACAATTCACGAATTAAATAATCACCGGGGTGGTGACGCGTTCCGGTCGTAGCGTCCACTTTGGTGTCACTATGGTGAACGAGGTGAAATTTCCACATCCACGCTACCCGGTGCAGCAGATAATGGGCAACGTATTGCGCCACAAAATCAAGGATCATGACCGCAAGTAATAATTCTACCCAAACGGGCAAATGGATTAAATAAAATAAACCAAATTCGTGCTGGCTGGTCCAGAAAAATATTCCTACCGTCGCAATTCCAAAGAGGATATTGATGACCAGCGAAGTACTGAAAAATATTAAATTGACACCGGCATGCCGCCATTTACGGTAATCCAGTTGAATCAGCGGAACCGCAAATTCCAATAACCAGCTGACGGAAAGACAAATCAGTACCCAGAGTAATTTATAGTGATTGGGGAGTTCAGCAAAAAATTGAAGTATATTTTCCATAAGAATTAGACATGTTTTTGGTTTGCCATTCCTTAAAGATACAAAGATTCTAAATAACTACAGCAATTGTGTTTATATTTCAATACTTTTGTAGTCGACTAAAAATTACCTATGTTAAAAACATATATTATATTTTTTTGTGCCTTTTTGGTTGCTACGATGGTAATCGCTCAGGTGGAGATCTCGGTAGATCGTAATACGGCCATTTATCAACCGGGTGAAATTATCCAGTTTAATCTGGAAGGATCCGGTGATGCTTCTTACCGTATTTTTAGCGATCGTTTTACTTCTTCCCTCGAACAGGGAATTATTGATTTACATTCATGGGAAACCAATACCATTCATTTTCAAGCCAGTCAGCCGGGTATCTACGTTTGTCAGGTTTACCAAAATTTTCAAGCTAGAATTGCGGCGGCTGCCGTTGCGCCATTATCCATCGAGACCAAAATGGAACCGCCCGCTGATCTAATGGAATTTTGGAATGCGCAACTGGCCGAATTGGCCAGTGTGCCCATTGATGTTGATTTAGAATTTGAAACCAGTACCGAATACTCTGAAAGTTACGAATTTAGTCTCGCCACCGTCAACAATCGACGGGTATACGGATATATTTCTTTCCCAAAAGGTAACGGTTCTTATCCCGCGATTTTAAATTTACCAGCCTTTGGTGACAATGCCAATGGGACGCAGATTCCAAGTATTATGGCAGAACGCGGCGGAGCAATTGTTGCCTCGATTAGCATTCATAACGCCGACGTCAATCAATCCGATCCCAATGCTTACGAGCCAGATATTATTACCAATCCGGATAGTTTATATTACAAACTGGCGGTATTGGCCGGTATTAGAGTGATTGACTATATTTTTACCCTCCCTGAATTTAATGGTCAGAATATGGCCGTCAACGGTGTCAGCCAGGGCGGCGGTTTATCCATGATCATTGCTGGATTAGACGATCGGGTAAATGCGTTGGCTTACAGCAATTCTGCGCTTTGTGTCAACCATGGACAATATTACGATCAGGCGAGTGGCTTCCCTTATTATATGAACCAAACCAGAGAACAGAATTTTTCGGAGACTGAAAAGCTACAAACTTTAGCGGCGACCCGATACGTAGATGCTGCTTTTTTCGCTGCGCGTTACGACGGACCGAGTATTGGTGTGGTCGGTTATCAGGATACGATTTGTCCGGCTCAGACGGTCTTGACTGCGCACAATGCGCTGCGAGGACCAAAATCACTGGTCCATGTCAAAAACCTGGATCATAGTCATCCGAATGATTATTGGGATGGTCGCATAGACTTTTACCGAAACTTATTTCCTGCGATGCTCACACCGCCTTGGCCATTTGCGGATATCAAAACCGGATTTTATGCGGATGCTGGTACCAACCTGACCGCAACGACTGGTTCTCCCATCACGCTGAATGGCGCGGTATTTCAGGAAGGTATTCCAAACGTATTATGGGAGGTTGACTGGACGGTAGAAGAGGGAAATGGAAACGTTATATTTTCTAATAGTATTGGCCGAACGACGACCGCTACTTTTAGTAGTCCAGGAACGTATTTACTGCGTTTTACAGCTTATGATAAGGATAGAATAGATCTGGAAGGGGAGGAAGCGAAGTTGATTACAATCAGTGATTATATTGAAATTGTAGTAAATTGATAGCTGCCAATTAGCTTATCCTAACAACGCTATTTTTAACGCAACTTTCTCTGCGGTCTTTTTTGAGTTTTTCAAATACTTTAAAGGACGATACCTATGCGTTGGAAGGACCGATTAACCAATCACCAATCAACTGTTCTCAATGTCCAGGAAAAAAATAACAATTTGAAATGCTTACTAATTTAGTACCCGAATCACTACTGCTTTAAACTCCCTAATAAACCATAACCCGCTCACTCACCTTCGTGCTTCCATTGGTCAGGTGAAGATAATAAACACCCGTAGGCAAGTCGCTGGCTGGAATACTCCGAATATTAGAAGCGTTATTAATGGCTTGGTAAACAAGACGTCCCGCAGCATCGTATAACAATACAGATACATCATTATCAAAATTAGCGTTAAATTCTACGTGAATGCAATCATCTACTGGATTTGGAAATACCGTAACGCCCAGGTCAGGTCTGGGTTGATTGATAAATAGACAACGGTTAGAATTTAAAAGTCCTGCCCGGGGACCGTTGATGGCCGCGAGCATTCGGTTCCGCTGACCGATGGTAAACATAGAAATACAGGCATCATCGGTGTAGTCCATAAAATTCATAAACATATCCGCTGAGCCACAACTAACTGACGGGTGGGTAGGACAACCACCGTGAAAATTATCTTGTCGTGGTGTATCTTCCACAAAATCATCTTCTTCGTCGCAGCCTTTGGTACCCCAGATATGTTTGAGGTTGAAATAATGGCCGATCTCGTGGGTGGTAGTACGGCCCAGGTGATGGTTGCGCCCATCGTTACATACATTGCCAAAATAGTCAGTATCAATCACTACCCCGTCTTCCTGCGGTGCAACCGATTGTCCAGGATTAAATCCAAAACCTAAAAAAGCATTACAAGTAGGGGCAACCCAAATATTCAAATAGCGTCGTGGATCCCACGCATCTTTCCCTCCCAGAATACTATAAAAAAGTCGGGGAATACCAGATTCGGTCGTCGTATTAAAATCTCCGATACAAGGCCAATCGGTTTGGGTACGGGTAATGCCATCCGTAATATCTCCTTCCGGAGTAAGTGTCGCAAGGCAAAATTCGAAGCCTACGTCGGCGGCCAAAGCCTTAAAATCTTCGGGAATATCTCCTGTGTTTTCGTTACGCATCCGAAAGTCTTCGTTGAGAATACCAACTTGAGAATGAATTTGCAGATTGGAAATATCTTCTGAAAATTCGCTCCAGAGTACGTGTACAACGATGGGAATGGTGATGATCTCACGGGTCTGGGCTTGCAGATTGGCTTCGTCAGCCAGCCAGTTTTTGGTAAAAGATTCTATTTCCGCCAGACGATTCGCTACATTCGGATCTCTTTCCAGGGATTGTTCTAATAAAAGATCATGCCCACATTTGTCTGCCTCCTGAGCAGTCAAGCTAAAATTAGTCGCAAATAACACGAATAAGAGGTATGTCAGTTTTTTGTTCATTGATTATAAATCTGTTGGACAGATATTTTTATTGGGGAAAAACTTCCATTGATATAACGAAGAATTTTTTAAAAAGGTACCTGTTCAAGATAATCAATGATCAAATAACTTCATTTTGTAAACTGACTACTTTATGACGGTCTTACGCTAAAAAGATTATTTCACGCAAAGAACGCAGAGTCGTTGAGACCTTCTTCCGTGTACATCTTTTAACTTAATAACCTTTAACTTGACGACTAAGGAGCGGACTCAACGATTTCAACAAGCGCAGTGCTTCAACCCTAATCAGCCCTATCCACGATCACCACAAAACGCTTATCCATCGGATCTAGTTCTCTCTTTAACGTTTCGAAAAATTCGGGACCATATTTTACATAGAAAGACAGAAAATTATCCCTTCTTTCCTGTAAACCATTGTTTAAAAACAACTTGTCTTTGATGGCTCTGATTTGGTTGACGGCAATATCATGTTTTTGTTTTTCGGCCCGCATCAGGCGACCTTCCATGTTTTCGAGGCTTTTAATTTGTCTCGCTCCTTCCGCTTTGACCGTTGCTTCCAGCGTGGGGTCGATGAGTTTGATGCGTTCGGCAATATTGTTAAACATCTTATCGAGTTGCTCTTTCTCTGGTTTTAGATGCAGCGGTTCGTCTGATATTCTTTTTAGAAAAACTTTGATGAGCGATTCTGTTTCTACAAAAATATCGGCCACTTTCAAATCCAGTTTATCCATTTTTTTATGCATGCTCGGATCGAGCCAAAGAACAGAGTTTCGACGAATGAGCATCGGATAGTTGATCTTAAAATGAGCAAACTGGGTTTTGCGTTCCAGCCAATAAGCCAGTTCTCCACCACCACCAATGTAGGCAAGATTAGGGAATGTAAGTTCCTGATAGAGAGGACGCATGACTACGTTGGGACTGAAATGTTCCGGATGCTGGTTTAACTCTGCGAGCAGTTCGGTCTCACTAAATTTATAATCAGTGTTAAGTACATGATAATTTCCTTCATCAAAAACAATACGTTCACGAATTTGATCTCTTAAGTAGAATAAATTTATTTCACGGGGAGCAGCCTGTGTTTTAAACCCTGCTTCGTTAAGTTGATTACTGGTCTCTTCTACGAGTTCGCAGGAGCTTTGCTGGAGGAGTTCCTCTGTCATGATGGGAATAAATCCTCGTTTAAGATCCGCATCATTCATTCCAACGACCAGCAGACCATCTTTCCCAAAGAGACTATTGACCATCTGGATGGTTGCGTTGGCATATATTTTATTTTCAGAATAAGCCTCTTCCATCAATTGGTAAATTTCCACTGCGTGGGGGCTTTGACCGAGTAAATCTTTTAGTTCAGAAAGGACTGGTTGGAGCGTATCTGTTTTCATGGCGCCGACCGAACCGGATTCTTCATTTTCCCAAACCAGTGTTTTGTTAAAAATATTGGCTTTTTGAACTTCCTCAAAATCATGATCCTCTCCACCTGTAATAAAAACCGGTACAACGTGATAATCCGGATACCGCTCGTTGAGTTGGCGTGCCAGATTTATGGTAGAAATTATTTTATAAATATAATAAAGTGGTCCCGTAAAAAGACTCGGTTGGTGCGCAGTAATTACTGTAAAGGTGTTATTCTGCTCTAGCGCCTCAATATTTTTTAAGGTAGCAGGACTGGCAGCAATTGGTAAATATTGCTTTTTTAAAACCTTTACCAACGTAGCACGATCCGTCTGATCTTTTGTTTTATCCTTAAAAACTTCCGCAAAGGCATCTAGCGTAACCGGATATTTATAGAACGGTCGAAGTCTTTCATCGTTGGTTACGTAAGCGACATCCCGGTCACTGAACTGAGGTACTTGCTCAAAAGGTATTTTTTCTACGGAAATCATGTATGTTTTTTTACTAATAAAACGCAAATCTAACAAAATCAAATTTTAAATAGTTGATTCCATGTCCTTTAATAAAAACTAATCGGTTGATTCTCCAAAAACACCAGAACTGAGATATCGGTCCCCCCGGTCACAAGCAATACAGACGATTATTCCATGGTCGATTTGTTGGCTAAGTTTCTCTGCGGCCGCCAGAGCTCCTCCGCTACTTACGCCTGCAAAGATACCTTCTTCTTTTGCCATTCTTTGCATCATGGTTTTAGCTTCTTTTTCTGATACGTCGATAATTTGATCCACCCGACTGGCTTCAAATATTTTTGGTAAAAACGCTGGTGACCAACGACGGATACCGGGAATACGACTGCCATCGGTTGGTTGTACTCCAATAATTTGTACTTCGGGGTTTTGTTCTTTTAGATAGCGGGAAACGCCCATGATCGTTCCGGTGGTTCCCATACTGGAAACAAAATGAGTAACTTTTTGATGGGTATCTCGCCATATTTCGGGTCCCGTGGTTTGGTAATGCATCCGCCAGTTGTCATCATTGGCAAACTGATTGAGCATCACGTAGCCTTTTGTTTCTACCAATTCTTCCGCGTAGGAGCGAGCGTACTCAATGGTACCTTTGGCAGGTGTCAGGATGACTTTTGCACCATAGGCCCGCATGGTATCTATCCGTTCCTGCGTAGAATTTTCGGGCATAATCAGGGTAATCGGCAATTGGTATTCGCAAGCAATCATGGCCAGTGCGATTCCGGTATTTCCGCTGGTTGCCTCGACCAGGTGATCCCCTTTTTTAATATCTCCGCGTTCCATGGCCATAGAAATCATTCCAAAAGCCGCTCTGTCCTTAACACTGCCACCGGGATTTTGACCTTCCAGTTTTGAATAAACCTGAACGTTGTTTTTCTGAATCATTCGGCGAATACCTACGAGTGGCGTATTGCCAATGAGGTCGGAGATTTTAGACATAATTAGATTGAGTTGAGTTAGATTTTTATAACGCAGCTATACGGAAATGGTTTTAAAAAATGGAGGGTTATCAGGTCATCTGACATCTGACATCTCGCGCCTTGTATTCCTTAGAATGATTTTTTATTGAATTAATTTTTCCAGGTCTTTTTCCCAATCCTGATAAGCCATCAGGTAGCCGGTTTTTTCTGAACCAGGATGGTATTCTTTTTCAATTTCGTTTTTACTGACCGCTTCCTCAAAATTTTTATAAACACCACTACCGATTCCACTTCCTTTGGCCGCACCGGCAGCACCGTTGGTTTTTATAACTTCTAATTTACAGTCGAGCAAATTAGCAATTGTCTCTGAAAATATTTTTGATTGAAATAAGTTATCGTTTCCGACTTTGATGACTGCAGGTTTGAGTCCTGATTCCTGTAATACTTTAAAACCATATACAAAAGAAAAGGCGATTCCTTCCAATGCTGCTCGGAAAAAATGGGCTTGCGTATGTCGGTTAAACTGTAGATTGTTTACCTGTGCGCCCGGGTCCTGATTGGCTAAAATCCGTTCGGCTCCATTACCAAAAGGAAGGATACGGAGACCATCCGATCCGACTGGAATTGATTCCATCATTTTTTCCATTTCCAGATAAGAAATACCCGGGTCGGCCATTTGTTTTTTTAGCCACGCATATTGAATTCCGGCACCATTGATACAAAGTAGCAAGCCGAGTCGAGGCTGCTCGGGACTATGATTGACATGTGCAAAACCGTTAATTCTGGACTTTGGGTCATACGCCGGATGATCAACTACGCCGTAGATGACCCCCGAGGTTCCACCCGTAGCGGCCACCTCATTCGGGTTAATTACGCCTAGTGAAAAAGCATTGTTGGGCTGGTCCCCGGCTCGGTAGGTCACAGGTATTCCTGCGGAAAGTCCAGTAGCGATAGCAGCAGCCTCGTGAAGTTTACCCTGTTCGCTAAACGTATCCTTGATTTCAGGAATCAGTTTTTTGTCAATGTTATAATGATCGAGGAGGAAATCCGCTATTTCATTTTTTGAAAAATCCCAGAATATTCCTTCGCTTAATCCAGCAATAGTTGTGACGGCTATACCCGTTAGTTTCATTGCGAGATAATCGCCAGGTAGAAATATTTTATCAATTTGCTGGTAAATTTCCGGTTCATTTTCCTGTACCCATTTGAGTTTGGAAGCCGTAAAATTACCGGGACTATTGAGTAAGTGACTCAGACATTTTTCTTCTCCCAGGTCCTGAAAAGCCTGATTGCCGATTTCGACTGCCCGGCTATCACACCAGATAATCGAAGGACGTAATACTTTTTGATTTTTATCAATTAGCACGAGGCCGTGCATCTGATAAGCGATCCCAATGCTTTGGATTTGGGAAGTTTCGATATCTACCTGACTTAATAATTTTTTGGTAGCCTGACAAGTATTCTCCCACCAGATTTCAGGATCTTGTTCTGCCCAACCTGGATGTTTCGCAATCATTTCCATTTCCACTGCGGGATATTGCGCAACGGCTACGGTTTTGCCGGTATCCGCTTTTACGAGGGCCGCCTTTATAGAAGAGCTGCCGAGGTCAAATCCTAGTAGGTACATAATAGTGAGGTTTCTGCCGTTTTGTGAATACGTCTATTGGTTAACTGGACTCTTGTTACGCAGTGTGAAAGATTACGCAAGGTGAAAGAGTGAAAAAAAGGGATGACACAGATTACTGGACATTTCCCCGGGAATTCATTTAGGAATGTTGATAAAATATTTCGCCTTTTATCTCAATCCATTTAATCGCCATTACTTAGGATCATTAAAAGAATAACTTATAACATTTGGCTGCTTAATTTACTCCTACTCTTTGTTGGTGAAAAACTCATTATGCTACGGCATAAATCGCATTTCACCGCCTCGATTATAAGCAAATTAACCGACCCAAACCTTTATAACTTATTTTTTAAACGATCCTTACCTAAAATTCTTAAATTTTCCTGGCCGTTTTTGCATCCCGGAAAAGACCGCTTCCAACTGATTTTCTTTTAATAAAATCTCCTCCTGAGCCTTAGATTCAAGTAGTAATCCCTCCTTTTGGTTTAGATAAGGAGCAGCGTTGATAACGCGTTTAGCGGTGACGATGGCGTCGGGACTTTTACTGGCAATTTCGCGGGCCAGTGTCATAGCGGCAGCGTGTGGATTTTCGGCGACGTGGGTTGCAAAACCATATTTGACTGCCTCGGTTCCCGAGAATATCCGATGGGTATAAGTCAGTTCTTTAACAATATCCTCTCTTATTAAGTGTCGCATGATCTGGGTACCCGCCATATCGGGAATAATGCCCCATTTGGTTTCCATGATAGACAATTTTGTATGAGCGGTAATGTAACGAATATCGGCGCCGAGCATGATCTGTAGTCCACCACCAAAAGCAACTCCGTGGATGGCAGCGATCACTGGAACGGGTAATTCCCGCCATTGCCAGGCGACCTGTTGCCATTTGTTGGCGATACCATGGGTGCGTTCCAACAGTTTACTGCCGGCAAGTCCTTCCTTATTGTTTAAATCAAAATTAGATAGGTCCAGTCCTGCACAAAAAGCTTTTCCTTCCCCGGATAGTACGACGCAACGAACGTCCGTATTTTCGGTCAATGATTTTCCAGCCGCAATGATAGCCTGAAACATTTCTTCATCCAGCGCATTCATTTTTTCGGGACGATTAAGGCGTACGTCGGCAACGTGGTTTTCGATATGGATGGTAATACGATCGGACATGGTTTTAATTTTATTTTGTCAACATTGCTAAGGTAAAGATATGGAAATTTTGGATAAGTATATTTAAGATTTTAGCTAGTATTTAATTTTACTCATTTATAATTTTCTTATTTGAAAAGTTTAGTTGTTTTTACCGTTGATAAATAGTAATTTTGGGTCAAATAAAGTTCCTGAGATAAAAGAACAGTTCGCCTAAAATCTCCATTTATTTAATCCATATATTATTAATATCCAAAGGATGTCCGATAAGTTTTTCACTTTGAAATACCGTTTTTCCTCTCGCCTGGACTTTGATGATATGGATAGGTATATAACAACTTACAAAGTTAAAATATACGAAGAGGCATACGATCGAGAAGGGAAGTTATTAATTGGTAAAGTTACAGTTAAGCTACTCCTTGCTTGTCTTATATGTGACGAGGAATTTTCGTTGGCTCAAGTCCTGGATACCGCGCAAGATGTTGCCAATATAGGCGAAATGATATTTGATGGTGAGACGGAAGAATTAAATGAAGATATACAAAAATTTTATGATTATGGAATTGGTCATGCAGACGTTTGCTTATTGACGAGAATTGAAATTCGCGAATCTCACAGGAGACGAGGGATTGGAAAAAAAGTGGTTAAAGATATTTTCAATCGATTCAAGGCAAGTTGTGGGTTGTTTGTGGTACAAGCTTTTCCGCTTCAGTTTGAAAGCAGAATAGAAAGAGGAGGTTTTGGAGCCCTTCCCAAATGGTCGGAAAAAATGAATTTTTCTTCTTTGGAAAATGATTTCGAGAAGGCTTTTTATCAGTTAAAGGCTTTCTACCAAAAAATTGGATTTGATCATATTGATGGATATAATGAGTTAATGTTTTTAAATTCTGCTCTGTTAAACGATAAAATGGATCAGATTGTACTGGAATAATTTTTAAATAACCTACAGAACCTCTGACGAAACTATTTCTCCAAATAAATTTTATTTAATAACCATCCCCTAAAATCTCTTTTCATGAAAAATTTTTTTCTAGTCTGCTTCTTATGCAGCATATTTTTTTCTCAACAAGCAGACGCACAATCGTGGGATCGAGCAATCGGTATTCGATTGGGATTTCCTAACTCCATTACTTACAAGCAATTTGTTACTGAAAATGCAGCCGTGGAGGGTATTCTTGGAACCAGGGGGTTTCTTGGATATCGAAGCATAAATATTGCTGCGGCTTATCAAATTCACAACGATTTGTTACAGGATAGTTTTGGTGGCTTAAGGTGGTATTATGGTGCGGGTGCGGGGCTGAATATGCACACTTACAACAATGATTTTGCGGGTGTTAAAGGTGGCGTGTCTATCGGCGTACAAGGCTACCTTGGTGTAGATTATACTTTTTCAGAGGCACCTATCAACATTAGTCTGGATTGGATTCCCACGTATTTTATAACCGGCTTTTCCAAGGGGTTTTTAGGAGGTAGTGGTTCGATTGCGATTAGGTATATTTTTTAATCGACACTGAAACAGGAATGTTCATTTTTTCCTAAGGACAGTTGATTAGTGATTAGTTAGGGTGTTCAATTTATGAATAAAACTTCTGCACTTTTTACGAAATACTGCGACCGCCCTGCGGTCGAAACCTTCAATACGAAACCTTGGCTAACCTAACATACTGTGATCTCGCTGAGATCATAAGTGCGTAGGAAAATGACCGCAGCTAAGGTAGTACATTAAAAGAACGACCACAGCGTGTTCACAGAAATTTTTACATTTATTTTCAAGAAAATGCAGCAGAAATTTTACGCTTCATTAAGATAGATTGAATACCATAGCTAATGGCCAACGGCTATCGCGTTAAAGTAAAGCAAATAGCAAATAGCCCAGAAACTAGTAGCTTCTTCTAAGCACACGCTTAATTGATTTAGTGTTAACTTAGCGCTTAATTCGTATTATTAATAAATAATTATGTCAAATTACAATTCCAATAGAGGTTCTATAAAGGGTGGAAATGGTCTGAAGGCCAAAATCGGTATCTTTCTTCTACTCGGCGCGGGACTTTTATGGCTTTTTAATACCTTTACTGGACAAAATTTATCTTTGGAAGATGCCATAGAAAATGTGACCAAACCTTCACAAAAGCATCCTAATAACAATCAAGGACCTAAAGGTCCTGGTGAACCAGTAGATGTGTCGGAGGTGGATGATGCCGTTTTGCCCACTACCAATTTGGGAAAAGTGGTAAAACACAGTTACTACGCGCTTTCTTACGTAGAAGAACACGAGCAACCGGAGTGGGTGGCTTACGAACTGACGCGGCAAAATTTGTATCCTAATGCAAAACGAAAGGATAATTTTCGGGTAGATCCCAGAGTCCCAAAAGGGTCTGCTTCCAAACGGGATTATCGAGGTAGTGGTTATGATCGGGGACACCTGGTGCCGGCGGGCGATATGAAATTTAGTGCCAGAGCGATGTCCGAGACATTTTATTTATCCAATATGAGTCCGCAAGTGCGTAATTTTAACGGTGGAATCTGGCGGGAACTGGAGGAATCGACCCGTTATTGGGCTAAAAAAGCGGGACGGCTGTACGTTGTAACCGGTCCGGTCCTGACGGGAGAGATAAGAGAAAAAATCGGTGGCAACGGTGTATCCGTACCAGATCAATATTATAAAGTACTCCTGGATTTGGACGAACCGGAAATTAAAGCAATCGGTTTTTTGATTCCCAATGAAGTTAGTGTAGACCCTTTAAAGGCTTACGCAATTCCTATTGACGAAATTGAGGAACTAACCGGGTTGGACTTTTTTAGTAATATTATCAATGACCCTAAACTGGAAGCGAAGCTCGAAAGTGGTTATAACATTCGACAGTGGAGCTTTAGCAAGCGAACTTATAATCAGCGGGTACAAAAATGGAATAAGCGGTGAGGGATCAAAAATAATAGGAATAAATAATAACTTACTAGTATAAAATTTTAAAGTATAAAATATGTCAAAGCAAGAAGCTTTTTTAAAAAATATTCAGGACGGATACACCTTTAAAGGTCGTTTTATTAATATGGGCGGTGCCATGCTGGACGGGGAAGTAGTTCCCGAAGCGATGGTCCGTTTGCCACTGAAGATGATGAACCGACACGGTCTTATTGCCGGTGCAACCGGATCTGGAAAAACAAAGACCTTGCAAATATTAGCGGAGCAGCTTTCTAGCGAAGGAGTACCGGTTTTACTAATGGATGTTAAAGGAGATTTAAGCGGGATTGCGGTTCCTTCCGAAGGACATGTAAAGATAGACGAGCGTCATAAAAAGATAGGAATTCCATTTGAGGCAGGAGATAGTCCGGTAGAATTTTTGACTTTGTCAGATGAAAAAGGTGCACGTCTGCGAGCTACGGTAACAGAGTTTGGTCCTACTTTATTTTCTAAAATACTAGAATTAAACAATACACAGAGTGGAATTGTGTCGGTTTTGTTTAAATATTGTGATGACAACGAATTAGCACTATTGGATTTAGATGATTTTAAAAAAGTATTACAATATGCTACCGGAGACGGACGTAAAGAAATCGAGGAAGCGTATGGTCGTATTTCTACTGTTTCTGCTGGATCTATTTTAAGAAAAATAGTTGAACTGGAACAACAAGGGGCGGACGTATTTTTTGGAGAGACCTCTTTCGATGTACAGGATTTGCTGCGCACCCGCGAAGATAAAGGAATTGTTTCTATATTACGACTGACCGATATTCAAGACAAACCAAAATTATTTTCAACCTTTATGTTACAGATGCTGGCAGAAGTATATGCTACTTTTCCAGAAGAAGGAGATAGTGAAAAACCCAAACTGGTGATTTTTATTGATGAAGCACATCTGGTATTTGACGAAGCAAGTAAAGCGTTACAAGATCAAATAGAGTCGATTGTAAAGCTGATTCGATCCAAAGGAGTAGGGTTGTTTTTTGTAACCCAAAACCCAACGGATATTCCGGATGAAGTATTGAGTCAATTAGGACTAAAAATGCAGCACGCCTTGCGAGCATTTACCGCCAAGGATCGAAAAGCGATCAAGTTGGCTGCGCAAAATTATCCTGATTCAGAATATTACGAGACGGCTAAATTGTTGACAGAATTAGGAATCGGAGAAGCGCTGGTTACGACGCTTAACGAAAAAGGAATCCCTACACCTCTGGCGCACACGATGTTGCGGGCACCACAGAGTCGCATGGATGTGCTGACCGATCATGAAATAGATGCGGTTCTGGATCAGTCTACGATTATTGAAAAATACAATGAGGTACTTAACCGGGAAAGTGCTTACGAAATTCTATCTGGAAAGATGGAAGAGGCGCAAGAAGCGCAGCATAAAGAAGAAATGGTGACCCAAAAGAAGAAGGCGACCAAAAAGGGACGAGCCGAGAAATCCACCTTGGAAAAAGTTGCTTCGAGTACGACCACCCGACAAATCGGTCGTACGATCGCCCGGGAATTGACCCGTGGTCTATTGGGTGTATTAGGGATTAAGAGTTCTACGCGTCGTAGAAGCCGTAGAAAGACTGGCTGGTTTTAATCGAATTGGTGCGTTAAATCATCAAGCGCAGTATTTATAGTATTTTTGTATAAAAAATTATTGTATGGCCACTACCGAAGATATTAATACAAAAGAGCCCTTTCAGTTTAAACAGTTTACCATTAATCAGAAAAACTGTACTATGAAAGTAGGCACTGACGGAGTTTTGTTGGGTGCCTGGGCCGATGTGTCCGACGCCAAAAAAGTATTGGATATCGGAACAGGAACCGGGTTGATAGCTTTGATGATGGCGCAGCGGTTGCCAAAAGCAGAAATTCATGCAGTAGAGATTAGTGAGGAGGCCTATGAGTTGGCCAAAGAGAATTTTGCTGGAACAGACTGGTCAGCACGCTTAAAGGTATTTAATTCTCCGGTGCAGGATTTTGCCAAATTTGCGGATCATCGTTATGATTTGATTGTCAGTAATCCACCTTTTTTCAGTGGAGGTACTTTTTCCAGCAATGAAGATAAAAATTTGATGCGACATACCGTCCGGTTACCCAGCGGAGACCTTCTAAATGCGGTTCGACGATTACTTAATAAATCCGGTCGTTTCGTAATGATCCTTCCATATATCGAAGGGTTGCGCTTTGAGGAGATGGCACGTCAGTATCATTTCTACGTAACAAAAAAGACCAGTGTACTACCAACTCTTGGCAAACCTGTAGAACGATTATTACTGGAATTTGCTTACGAAGAACAGCCGCTGGAAGAGAAGACGCTGGTGATCGAAACGGATAAGCGTCATGTGTATACCGATGATTACGTAGCATTGACCAAGGATTTTTATTTGAAGATGTAAGCTTGACTTTAGAAAAAAATGAACACCCCCGACTAGTGATTAGTTAATCGGTCCTTCCAACGTATAAGTATCGCACTCCAAGGTATTTGAAAAACTCAAAAAAGACGGCAGAGAAAGTTGAATTAAAAGACCAACGCAGGAATAAGGCAATGCCTTGTTCCTGCGTTGATCAATATGCCCAGTTGTGCTGTGTTAGAAATCAAACCTGAATCGGTCGGGATTTGATGATGTTGCGGGCTGCGTCGAGTATACGGGTATCCTGAAGCTCGACGAATCCGCCGTCGGGACCAGGATGAATGTGGTTACCAATAATCTGCGTATTGGCGTTGTATTTTTTTGCGCCAAAATAATTTCTTACCGCTTGTTCTTCCATCTGTAATTCCCGGGCGATACGACCAACACTACCAGTTGGCAGACTGTGTTTTAGATTGCGAAGTTCCTTAAAAGTGATGTTCATAATGACGAAAGGTTTTAGTTAAAAAATTGGATTTTAGATTAGATATAGGTTAAAATGCTTTCTGGATGCCAAATGTTCGGTTAAGTTATTAAAATTCGTTTTATTATCATAATAAAAAGTATTAATACTTAAATTTAATTTTAACAATTAATTGTAATTCAATATTTCATTTGGTCTTGATTTGACGTAATTTACGTGAGGATTGGACAAAAAAATACCGAAACACGCGATCGTGTTCCGGTATTGGATATTGTTAAAAATGTTGACCGTCAAAAAAATTTGTTAGACAGTTCCACCGTTCAATTTATCCTGCCATTCGGATAGTTCACTCCATTTGCCTTGAGCGGCCAGTGTTGCCTGTTCAGACCAGGTAGTTGGATCGTGCATTTTATAGCGAGAGCCAGCATTTGCAAGAATTGTTTTGATCTTTTCAGTAGACGTTTCGGAAAGCTGTTTCCAGGTATTGATACCTGCTTCGTAGAGCAGCTGTTCAATTTTTGGACCGATACCTTCGACTACCTTAAGATTGTCAGGGTCTGTGGTGATTACCTGGCTGAGTTCCTCGATTTGCGAATCTTCTCTCTCTATTCGGGTAGTAATGCCGTTAGAAGAATCTTTAAGAACTTTACGTCCGGTCACCTCGCGGATCACCTCTACCGGTTTGATGGTTTGCGTATTGGTGTTGGTAGATACCGCCACTTCGCGAATCACTTCCACTTCGCGAATCACTTCTACTTCTTTGATCACCTGTACTGGCACTTCGCGAATCACCTCTACTTCTTTGATCACCTCTACCTCTTTGATGACCTCTACGGGCACCTCTTTGATGACTTCCACTTCCTGAATGATCTGAACCGGTACTTCGCGGATCACTTCGATTTCCTTGATGACCTGAATGGGCACCTCTTTTACCACATCTCTGAATACCTCTACTTCTTTAATTACTTCAACGGGAACTTCGCGGATCACTTCAATTTCGTTGATCACTTGTACCTCTTTGATGACTTCTACCGGAATTTCTTTGATAATTTCAATCTCTTTAATCACCTGAACGGGTACTTCTTTGATGACATCCACATATTTGACTATTTCTACTTCCTTGATGACCTGAACGGGTACCTCCTTGATGACCTCAATCTCCTTGATGACTTCTACTTCTTTGATGACCTGTACCGGAATTTCTTTTACCACCTGTACTTCTTTGATCACTTCTACTTCCTTAATCACTTCGAATGGCACTTCTTTGATGACCTCGACTTCGTTAATGATTTCTACTTCTTTAATTACTTCCACAGGCACTTTGACCTCTTTGATCACCTCTACATTTTTAATCACTTCCACCTCTTTGATCACTTCTACCTCTACCTCTTTGATCACTTCGATTTCGTTGATCACTTCAACTTCCTTAATCACCTCCACTTCTTTGATCACCTCGATTTCCTTGATCATTTCTACTGCGATCTCCTTAATGACTTCCACCTCTTTGATAATCTCCACTTCCTTGGTTATAGGAACATCCCGTGTCAATTCTACGGTTTTCATCACTTCAATTTCCTTAACTACTTCTACCGGAACTTCTTTGATCACCTCTACGATCTTTTCGACTTCCACAATTCTGTCAACCATTACTTCCTTGATCACTTCAATTTCCTTAATCACTTCAATTTCTTTGATCACCTGCACCGGAATTTCTCTAATAACTTCCACCTCTTTGATCACCTCAACGATCTTTTCTACGGGTACTTCTTTTATAATTTCAACCGTTTTGACATTGTCGATTTCCTTGAATAGTTCCACCGGTACTTCTCTTACGAGCTCGACTTCCTTGATAATATCTTGATTTTTGATAATCACCTTATCACGGAAAACTTCCACTTCTTTAATGACTTCTACCTCTTTGATTACTTCTACGGGAACTTCTTTGATCACCTCTACATTTTTGATGACTTCCACTGGTACTTCTACTTCTTTAATTACTTCCACTTCCTTGATCACCTCTACCTCTTTTACTTCATTGGCTGCCTGACGCGCCAGTCTAAGATCTGTTTCAATCTGAGCAAAATTGGTTTTCATAGAAGTATAATCCGTCTCCAAACTTTTTTTTGCCTTTAAGTTGGTATCCAGCTCCGTTTGTAAGGCAGATACTTTGTTATTGGACTCTGCTTCCAGTTCCTGATAACGTCCGGACATTCTATATTTTTTAATCCAGTAGCCTAATAGCCAGGAAAAGGCCATGGCTAGTCCTAGTGGAAACCAGCAGCCCCAGAAAGAAGCAAGTAAGATTGAATTCGATAACATAGTCTAGTTATTTGTTATGTATGTGATTAAATATTGCCAAAACGATAAGCCTAGAACCATGGTCTAGGGGGATTTTAAAGTATATCTTATGGGGTGTATAATAATACGTATCTATTAGCGAAGGTAAGATAAAGTTTTCTTTTTTTTAAAGAAAAATATTTTTGAGATTACACAAAAGCTCAAAAGTAAATATTCCAATATTTTTAATGAATACTTTTCAATAATTTTTTTTTGCAAATTTCGACATATTCGTTAAAAGCTGTACCTTTACCATCATTATAAATTACCGTAACAATTTTTAGACGTAATTTTCCCCGAAAAGTCATTAACTTTTTTTATTTTAATTAACTCGGAAACATACCTGCGAGAAAGCTTCTTCGTATAACTGGTATTTTATACTTTTAATTTAGAGCTTTTTTGGTATGAATCTTAAAAACAAACATTTGCGATGAGACCAATGACACCTCCGTTATTTCTATTTTCATTCCTCTGGATAGTAGGGGGGTCATACCTTTTGTCCAGATTATTTTGTCCAGCTGTTGCTGCTGGTGCAGCTACGAGTAGCTTTAGTATTATAGATGGAAATTTTAAAGCAACTACTGCCGGGACTTTTGGTTTCAAAAAGAGTACGTCGACTATTGCTATCGCGCCAAGTGCAGAAAAAGAAATTTTTGCAAAAACGGGTACTTACCTGAAAGATAATCCGGATAAAATGCTCGCACTGACTGGATACTTTGGTAGTGGAGAATCCAATGATTCGGAATTTGGTAATTTGGGGATCGCTCGTGCGGAAGCATTCAAAGAGGTTTTAGTAGAAAATGGAGCAAATGCTGATCAGATTACCACCACTGGTGAAGAGAAGTTGAAGGCTACATTTGTTGACAAAAAGTTGAACAATGACAATGTTATTGGTTTTGTTTTTTCTGATAATGTATCGGCTTCCGAGGCAGGAACCACATTTAATTTTGATGAATCAAAAACGGT
>ENA-ORXT01001137-ORXT01001137.1-marine-metagenome-genome-assembly--contig:-NODE-1137-length-37106-cov-10.821059_pt1 | contig 37106 bp, 30 predicted proteins | sample MGYA00237868_ERZ511482 | MGnify/ENA metagenome assembly ERZ511482 | reverse complement strand
ATGCTAATACACCAAGATTTCTCCATTAGAGGAGCTGGTCCTATGATTGAAATTTTTAACGATCGAATTGTTTTTACGAACCCCGGAAAACTGCTACCTTCAAAAAGTATAGACAGGTTAATTCGAACAACACCTGAATCAAGAAATGAAGTTTTAGCTTCATCATTTAGAAGATACAATATTTGTGAAGAGAGGGGCTCTGGACTAGAAAAAGCAGTTGCCGCAATTGAACTTTTTGGTCTGCCACCTTTAAATATTGAAGAGTTTGAAAACTCGCTTAAAGTGACCATGTTTTCACCGAGGCCATATGCAAAAATGTCAATTAATGAAAGAGTTGAAGCTTGCTACCAGCATAGTATTATTGAATATTATGGTAATGGTGGCTTCAATAATGCTTCACTTAGAAAAAGATTTGGAATGCATGATAAGCAAGCGGCACAAATATCCATATTAATTAAAGAGGCTATTGAGCGGGGTAGAATAAAAGCTAAAGACAAAAGTAACGTGTCGAAAAAATTCAGCTTTTATATCCCATATTGGGCCTAATCTTATTTAACGAGAACAACATGACTATCACATAAGTAACTGTAAATCAGTCAATTCTTATTTAATTTGAATTCGGAAAGGCGGCTTTTTAATCAATTGGTTAAAGGAGATTTCCATCTCTATTTAGCATAAGATTCCAACTAAAATATATAAGCTATACAGAACTAATAGAATAATCATCTATGCAGAATATGTCTTTTCTTTCCTTTTGCTTGTTATTTATTCTTACATTCTCATGTAAAACTCCATTTAAGGTCATCGAAACTAGACTGATGATAATACCTGACAAGATCGACTTCGACTACGAGTCATTGGATAAAAATGGTTTGATAGGGCCACCTGATGGTCTAGTATCTGTGGACTATGAGTTCTGTATTCCAACAGATAAGGACTTGCAAAGCCAAGCGTTATCAATGGATCCTTCGCTAAAGATCTTGGACTCTCCAGGCAGGAGTCGCTGTAAAAAGGGAGAAGTTCTCGCCATGGGAAATACACAGCAAGCAAATGCTAAAACGATACTGGAAGGTTTGAGCAGTTTGACGTTTGTGCGTAAGATAAATCGGGTTTGGTTTGAGTGAAAAGGGTGGCAGCTATTATTCTTTCTTTTCACCAAAATAATTCTTCACTTTCATCGCAGCAGCATTACCCACCTCCTTCGCTAATTCTGCATAAGTCGCTTCCTTTACTTTCTTGACAGACTTAAATGCTTGGAGTAGTTTCTCCGTTGTCTTGTCACCTATGCCGGGTATACCGTGTAGCTCTGACTTGGTGAAATTTTTTGATCGCTGATCCCGGTGAAACGTAATAGCAAAACGGTGCGCCTCGTTACGCAGCTGCTGCATAAGTTTGAGGGACTCTGATTTTTTGTCGATGTATATTGGGATAGGGTCTTCGGGAAAGAAAATTTCTTCTAGGCGCTTTGCAATACCAATGACTACGATCTTATTTTCTAGACCAAGTGTTTTGATGCTCTTCATGGCGGCGCTGAGCTGGCCTTTACCTCCATCCACTATGAGTAGTTGCGGAAGGGGTTCCCCCTCCTCCGTGAGTCTGCGATATCGACGATGCACTACCTCTGTCATGGAAGCGAAATCATCAGGGCCTTCTACAGTCTTAATATTAAATTTTCGATAGTCTTTTTTACTGGGTTTGGCGTTTTTGAATACGACACAGGAAGCGACAGGATTGGTACCCTGAATATTACTGTTGTCAAAGCACTCGATATGCATCGGTAATTCACTCATCTGAAGATCGCTTTGTAGCGTCTTCAGAATACGTTCTGAGGAGCTTACCTTTTTGATTTTATTGATCTCGTCTTTCTTTTTTTGCATTAAATAGTAGAAGACATTCTTTTCTGAAAGCTGTAGTAGTTTTTTCTTTTCGCCTCGCTGTGGTACAGTGAGCGTTACGTCATCCTCGTAGGGATGCAAAACCTCCATAGGGCAAATAATTTCTGGAGCTGAACTATTGAATCTCTCCCGCAATTCTGGAATACAGAATGATAATAAGTCGTACTCTTCTTCATTCAAATTTTTGACCATCTCCATGGTAAAAGTATTGATGATAGCACCATTGACTACTTTAATATAGTTCACGTATGCACTCGTCTCATCCGTACCGATAGAAAATACATCTACATCTTTTATGACAGCACTGACGACAGTGGACTTGCCTTGATAATCTTCAAAAGCGCTTAGTTTTACTTTTAGATTTTGTGCTTTTTCAAATTCAAGATTCTCCGCATGTTGTTTCATCTTGTCTTTGAAGTGTGACTTTACAGAACCGAAGTTCCCCTTCAGCATATTTTTAATCTGGTCTATCTTAGCATTATAGCTTGCTTCATCTTCTTCGCCTACACAGGCCCCTAGGCAATTCTTGATATGATACTCTAGACAGACTTTAAATTTTCCCGACGCTATATTTTCTTGTGACAAATTGTACTTGCAGGTTCTTAATGGAAAGAGTTGTTTTATTAAGTCTAATATTATTTTCAATCTCGCTTTGGAAGAGTAAGGCCCAAAATAAGTAGAACCATCTCGAAATATTTTCCTTGTGATGAACACTCTTGGAAAGCGTTCGTTCTTGATAACGATATATGAATAAGATTTTCCGTCTTTAAGGTTTACATTATACCGAGGTTGGAGTTTTTTTATTAGTGTGTTTTCGAGCAGTAGTGCGTCAGTCTCCGAATCGACTATGGTAAACTCCACCGAGGCTGCATTTTTAACCATAGTCTTGGTCTTGTGCAACTGGTGTTTTTTCTCGCCAAAATAAGAGGCAATTCGCTTTTTGATATTTTTTGCTTTACCCACATATATAACAGTATTCTCCTTATCTCGAAATCGGTAGACTCCTGGATCAGTAGGTATAGTAGGTAATAGTTTTTTATAGTCTTCAGTAGTCATGACTGGCGCGCTAGCCGCGCTTATTAATTTGTGTATTCGTTAGTTTGCTAATTATAAGCCAAATATATCAATACCTCATCCCCTGCAAATAATCAATACTAATCTTTACGCTTTCCAGCGGTAAATGATTCTTACATTGGTCTTGTTCTACATAGAAGTGCTTCATACCCGCCTTCTTTTTACAAGTGAAAATATCTTTGAAGTCAATGATCCCGTTGCCAACTTCCGTGAAGAATCTTTCTTCCGTTTTGTCCATATCTTTTACATGCCAAAGTGCAAAACGTCCAGTATGATTTTCGAAGTACTTCTTAGTATCTTTTTTTGCTAGTTCTATCCAGTATAAATCTAGCTCCATGTCAACAAGATCAGCGTCTGTCTCTGAAAGCAAAATGTCGTACGGAATCTTTCCGTCTAGTTCCATAAATTCAAAATCATGGTTGTGGTAGGCCATTTTCACGCCGTGCTTTGCCGCAGTAGCGCCACACGTATTTAGTAGTTCGGCTATTCCTTTGTACTGATCTAGGTTTTCCCTCTCCGTATCCAACAAGTACGCAAGTACAATATACTCCTGTCCAATACTCGCCGCGTCCGCTGCATATTTCTCAAACTGATTGAGCGGAGTTCCTACTAAACTCTTATCCTGCGCACCCGTTAAAGTATGTCCGCTTTTGACCGTCAAACCTAAGTCATCTAGTACCATTTTAAATTCTTTAGGCGCCATGCCGTAGTACTTTCCATTTTCATAGCCAGCTACTTCTACATCGTCATAGCCTAAGGCTGCAATAGTTTTGAGTGTGCCTTCGGGATCCGCCGCCATGGCATCGCGCACAGTGTATAGCTGTATTCCAATTTTACCAACTTTCTTCAGTTCCCATAGCGATCTGGATGGCACCATGGACAATAAAGAGCCTGCACCTATTAATTTATTAAACTGACGTCTATACATTTCTATACTTTTTTGTGCTGGTAAAATAATGATAAATAATCGCCGCTAAGCAAATAAGCAATCCAAAAAACTCACGGGTGCGCTCTACATAAGGCGTGCTGGCCTGCATTTCTTCGGTTATACTCGGCATACCCAAAAGTATCCACTCCAATATATAAGGTGTATAACTCAGTGCGTAGATAACAAAAAACACCAGCAGGAAAATTGTTATTCTGCGATCTAATTTTCTAACAACTGCTATCCCTGACACCACCGCTACCGCAAGATATACAATAACCCACATCAACGCATCTGGATCATTGAGCTGCCAATAGGCGAACAAAGTAAACAGAATAGCTAAAAGAATATTTACGATTTTCAAAATTGGATTCTATAATTTAAAATGGGCAATAAACCCAATTGTTTTCTTCTTACCACTTTATTCAAAAAATTATCGTAAATCGAAAAAGCTTCATTCTTTCGATTGAGTAAATTCTGTATATCCAAAGATAAGGTACTCGTAAACTTTTTATGCACTACTTTGCGAAAGATACTCAAATCTATCCGAAAATAGTCTTGTTGTTTTTGAGTGAAAGGCTTGTCGTCAACATATATTGTCCTGCCTTCATTTTTAGAGGCTGCTAGGTCTATGGGTGTCTCTCTGAAACCACCTAGATAATTCGCACGCCCATGTATGCCGTAAGTTATAGAATTTTTAATTCTCCATTCCTTGCCGAGGATCCCGTTAAAAATGTACTGCCCATTGAATCGTGTACTCTGCCATGCTCCTGATGACAGCTTGTATTCTGATCTGTAGAGCGTCCCGTTTAACCACCACATCCAGCCCTCGTATTCTGGACTTTTTCTGATGCTCATTTCTATACCTGCATTCCTACCAAGACCCTCATTGTTGAGGCCAAGTATTTCTACCCCATCATTTCCATTCAAAATAGAAAAGGCATTCCCGTCCCTTGTAAGACCGATGGGCACATGGTATAGGTGCTGGTAAAATAGCTCCACTTTAACTTCCGTATTCGAAGCCTTGTAAGTATAGCCCAGTTCATTTTGCCAAGATTTTATATTCTGCACTCTATTGTTATTACTCGATCCTCTCAGATGATAGGTGCGCGGCGCGAGCGATTGACTATATAGGCCAGTAGCAAAATTCCAACTTTGTTTTTCATTTGCACTAAAAGAAATAACAGTCCTTGGCTCGAATAGCAATTCGGATGCTCCCGCTTCCGTGGTTTGTATACTCTGGTTTACCCCTCCAGACCATCGCCATCTATCAGCAAGTTGCAGATCAAGCTGTGTAAACAAACCTGTCCGTAGTACGCGAGCTTTTCTCAATCCTATTTTCACCTCATTCATAACCGTGCTATTGATTCCGTATCTGAGCCAAGTATGATAAAGTCCATAAGACCAATTTCCTTTTTTTATCTTTCTATCTAAGGACACCTTGGTGCTGAGCATCACTTGCTCGTCCACATCATCCGTCAGGCTTATGCTTGGCTGATTAGCTGGGGTAGTTTGTCTAGTTACTAAATTTGCAGATAATATGCTCGTCAGATTTAACCTTTGTTTTTTACTAATATAGGTATCGAAGTTTACACCGATCAGTCCCACATCCCCACTAAAGTTAATGTTGGTATTGTCTTTTTGCTCTTCTCTTTCATCTACATTTTCGGGTGCTGTAAATACGTTATTACTCAACCCGACTACTCCGAATACTTTGACTGCGCCACGCTTAGTGGGATAACTCAAGTTCATTGCAAGATCCTGAAAATCAATTTTTTCTCCACCAAAATCCAGACCTAAATTACTCAGCAATCCCACCGTAGAGTAGCGATAATTAAATAGGTAAGTGCCCTTTTTCTTATCCTTATTCAGCGGCCCTTCGCTACTTGCTTCCAAGCCAATCAAACCCAATTGAAAAAAATGTTTCCGTTCGTTTCTATCTCCGTTACGCAAGCTCATCCCCATGATTCCAGCAAGCGCATTTTGATATCCTGTCGGAAAGTTAGACTTATAAAACTGGCTTTGTGAGAGCAGTTGCGCACTAAGCACATTGACACCGCCTGCATTTTGACTAGGCCTATCCGATACCGTTCCTGCATTGCTGGTATGATTTGGATTTAGAATTTCTACCCCTTCAAGATACCACTTAAAAAAATCAGGATTATTTCCTCTGATAGAAATTCCATTTGCTTGATCGCTGTTATTAGCCACCCCAGGTAGGCTCTGCGCTAGTCGTGCAGGATCAAAAAAAGTAGCAGGTAGTTTTCTCACCTCCTCTATAGTAATCGTATGCGCTAAAGATGGCAGCAGTTCTTGATCGTGGTATTGCCCGATGCGCACATCTACTATACTCATGGGTATTTCTGCTGGTACCATTTTGAATAGGATATTATAACTACTGTTATCTATATCCAGCACATTTATCGGCACGCTTTGATCTTCATATCCTAGATAATTAACGGTCATTCTGTACCCATCTATAGCTTTTAATTTCAGCATAAATTTCCCTTCCGCATCCGTCACTTGTGATAGTGTATCGTTATTATTTTCTGCGGAGACTTGCACCGTTGCACCAGCCAACCCAGCACTATATTCGTTCATAACCTTACCGCGAAATAAGACGTCTGCTGTTTGCGCCTGCACCGTGTACATCATCCCTATCAACAATAATATCAACGTTCCCCGCATCCAACAAAGCTAGTTAGAAATTTATTCTCATCCTACCCATAATGCGAATGTATATTTTAGATTTTTTGGGTATCCCCTGACCTCCACTTTTCCGAAAGCTTTCGGTAGTGTCGGGCAGGTCGGGCTATGCATGACTCCGCGTCCGCTGCGGCCCACAGCAAAAAAAAAGCTGTGGTCTACTCCTTCCAGTCGCATCATTTCTATCCCTGATACGGGCAGGGGCTGCTAGTCTAAATATATTCTTATACTACATTTTTTTGCCCCTAATTTGTGCTGAACCCAATATCGAGTGGGATACCATATTCAAAACCGATATGGACATCATCCTCCCTTTGTGATATATTCCAGTTCAGGGTAAATTTTCCGCCTCTCCTGGGATATAGGGAAAGACTCACTCTGTGCCTTAGATGGAAATAGTCATCTTCCCTTCTATCCGTTCCCGTAAAGCACCCAAGGCTAAAGAAAGAGTTCATCCGATAAACACCACCATAAAGTTGTTTAGACTCTCCCCTACTTTGCTCTCTATCATACTGATACAGATTGCTGAAGGCTAACATCAAACTTTGGTTTCCTTTTCTACCAAAGGCTACTCCTAGTCCATAATTAATATTAAATATAAAATCATTTCTATGCACTCCAACTGTGGCATCTATAGATCCCACCACTTTTAGCTTACCAATGTTGGATTTTCTTTTTTCAATCAGGCCCGAAGAGTTATTATAGTAAATCTCATCTCTCGGGAAGTACATGTCTTTCATTCCTTGAACCAACTTAGGTCTCATTTTCATTTTTTCAAATGCGGTCTCAAATATGGCTATATAATTTTTGCTGTACATATCCTCTATATCATTAAAGAACAGTCTGACTTCTAAGCGGCCCTCTATCAAGATGGCTTTACTTACTTGAGCCAATGGTATGACGCTACCTGATCGTATATTGTATTTCAGCACTTTTTCTGTAGGCTCGTCATCTTCAATGGTCAACTTTTGACCTTTGACAAATTCTATTTTATATCTTGAATATTCTGGAACCTCTTTACGTACAGTCCGCATTTGTTTTTGAAAATGCTCTATCAATATACTCCAATTGCCAGCTGCTTTCGTATTGTGAATTTTTGGTGCAATTACCTGCGCTATGGTCAAACCCTGTTCTATTACGTGAAGCGTATCATACTTGTATTGGGCATTCATTATCGACATAGCTATCGCTATCCACAGCATAGCTGTAGTGATTAATTTTTTCATCTTTTTATTTTTTTTGAAAAGAGGTTGACTTCTTATTGGTTTTTCCTAGCTAAGTTGGATCCATTTATTTGTAATTTAAATTTATCTGCACTTGGTTTATCTAACGTTTTTTTGCCGATTACAAATTCAACTTTTTTGGGTTGAGTCATGTTCTTAGACATTCCTTGGCTTTCTACGTCCTCTTGGTCAAGGTTGATAGCTATTATTTTTGATGATTCTTCCACTTCATCTCCCTGTTGTATGATATAGATAGTATCACGGATATGTTCCACACTCGCTACTTCCTCTATTCGCTGGATACTGAAAATTGTGTCTTTGACATAAATAATTTTTTCTATAAACTGTGGTTTGGCTGTAGGGGCAGCGACTATGGATTCTGTTTTTTTGTTTCTTTGCTCTTGCATTTGTGCATTCAATTTCTGGTCCAACTGGTTTAATTGAGCTTTCACTGATTTAAACTCTTGTACTACTTTACCATAGTCCTGTTCTATGTTGTTATATTTTGATGTTTGTGTTTGCAGCTTATTATACATATTGATCAAGCCTGCTCCGAGGATCAAAAATAGGAGTGTAGCAGCGAGCAACCACCATTTTTTTGCTCCTACTCTTTGTACAGATTCTTGATCGTTTTGATTGATGTCAAGTACACTCCAAATACCTTCTTTAGATTGCAGCTCATCAGAACTAAGTTCTGTGGAATCCTGCTCTATTTGCGTTCTAAATATTTTATCCAAGTCATTAGGTTCCATAAGACGATGCTTTATTCAATTCGCAGATGATAAATTTTCTTGCTTTCATTAATTGCGACTTCGATGTATTCCTGCTGATATTCAGCACTTCTGCTATTTCGCTATGGCTATATCCATCTATAGCATATAGATTAAAAACAGTTCTATAGCCTCGAGGCATTTGTTGCAAGATCATATTTACTTTATACAGGTCTAGATGAGAATCCACCGTCTCTATAGCTTTTTCTTCGATCTCTTCTTCCAAGAATTGCAGTCTTTTCACTTTTTTCAAAGCGCGCAAGCTTTCATTTATTCCAATGGTGTTCAACCATTTTCTCAAACTCCCTTTTCCCCGAAATTCAAAATTGTCTATATTTTTGAACGCTTTATTAAAAACAATGCTGACCACATCTTCACTCTCGTGATGATCCCCTATATATCGCTTTGCCAACCTAAAAACAGGCTTGTAAAAGGTATCGAACAGCACACGTTGGTACTTGCGTTCCTTTCTACAACAACCTTCTATAAGTTCTTTTTCAAACATATTAGAGACGATTTATTCCTGCTCTACTTTAAAGAACCCTAAATTTTACATTTTGGGTGTCTGGTTAATTTATTTTTTTATAATTTAAACTTTTCGCAAAATTTAGACATTAAGTTAAAAAAACAAATATTATGATACGCAAAGGAACAAAAGTAAAATGGAAATGGGGCAAGGGTACTGCTGAAGGAAAAGTTACGAATACCTATACCTCCAAAGTCACCAAGACCATCAAAGGCAGTAAAGTTACGCGCGATGGGAGTAGTGATGATCGGGCGCTATACATCAAACAGGATGATGGTGATAAGGTGCTAAAATTGGCTAGTGAAGTGACGAGGGCAGATTCGTAAAACGGGTATACTGCTATGTCTTTCAAGCGTGGCGAAAGCCTAAGCAATGCAAGCGGCAGCGCGCTAGAGGCGAAGGATCGTAGCAGTGGCTCTTCAAGAGCCAGTCCCGAGCGTGTCTTGCTAGGGAGTAGCTGGAAGCGTACTCCCTAGCAAGGCGCAGCCGAGGGACCACGCTGCGAAGAGCCTGTGCCCGCGAGCTCTTCGCGAGACCGGGACGACCCCAAAACAAAAATCTAGAAATCCTGTTTAACTTCCACATGAAGATTATCAAGAAACATAAATTGTCCGAAAGGGATGTAGATCGTATCGTAGAAATGGCATGGGAAGATCGTACGCCATTTGATGCCATTGAGTCTCAGTTCGGTGTTCCAGAGGGAGATGTCATTAAGATTATGCGCTCCGAAATGAAACTGTCTAGCTGGAAAATGTGGCGAGAACGCGTACAGAATCGTGCAACAAAACATCGTAAAAAGATCGACGAGACCCTGACTCGATTCAAGTGTTCGAGGCAGCGACGGATTTCCAATAATAAGATTTCTAAGCGTTGAATATGAACGAGAATAAAAATACCAATACGGTGATAATGAGGCCATACATAAATACGCCGTAACAAATACTGAGGTAGCGATACTTTTTTGCAAGTACTTTTCCGAGCCAATAAATATCACGTGTCATGGAAGAGTATAAGAAGTTTTCATCCTTGATCATCTCTTCTACCCCCCACTCATAGTCTTTCAAATCCATATTATAAAAATTGCCGAAGAAGAGTAAATTGGATTTCTTTTCCTCAATATCTTTTCGGGTAAATTTGCCTTCTGTAATTTTCGGACGTGTAGACAAAGTCGCGTAAACGATCGCTATCAAACAAGTCAAGACAAGAGCAGCAGTGGGCAACTGAAGGTGCGGCTCCGAAGTCAATCGTGGTACTAGGTTGGAAAAAACGATCGAGATAATAATTGCATTAATACTCAGCATGATGTTCGCTTTATTATCTGCAATACTACTAAGGTTGACATGGGTGCGGTAAGTCGTGCGGTACATGGTCTCGACTCCCCTGCCCAGTCGCATATCTTTAATCTCTACATCTGGGGTAGCGGCATCGTTGGATATTATATTTGCGGCAATTGCGGCCGTAGGCTTTTTAAACTTTTTGAGTTTATCGTCCATTCTGTCTTCTGGGTCCATTGGAAATCCTTCGGTCGGATGCAGTCTTATTTTTTGTTTGAGCAATTGGCGTACATATTTTTGCTTACGCTTGTCGTATAATTTATTGGCAGCAGCGGTATGAAAATTATGGTTCTCCATGAAGTGAATTTCAAAATCTACCCACTCTTTTTCTGTCATGTTCTTCCCACTGAGCGTTGCCATTTCTTGACGTACCAGATCGCAGCGCTCCCAGTAGGTAGTCTTACCCAAGTGAGACAAGTCAGCGTCTCCGATAATCTGCTCCGAGACATTACTTGGATTCTGTGGCAACTTGGTCGCCATGATGATGGCACAAATTTTACTTATACTTTCTTGATCAACACCTTGCTCAGTTAGCCATTCAGTTGCAAGTTTACAACTGCTCGCCTCATGGTCTTTGGGGCCATCTTTATATCCAATATCGTGAAACCAAGCAGCAAGGTATAAGTGCTCCATCTCCAACTCTGAAAGCTCATATGCTGCCGATAACTCTCCAACAGCGGCAACTACCTCGTGGGTATGTCGCAGGTCGTGATAAACGTACTTTGCGGGCATATGCTCCTGAAAATAGTTGGATACATAGTTTTCCGCTTGTTGGATGATTTTGGTTTCCATATTCATTTGATGCATTCTACTGTGCTATTGTCTCTTTATGACGAATTGTATTGTAGTTTGAATGTACGTAATTATTATTTAACAAGATATTAAAAGTTTATCCCTAATTATCTATGTAAATTGCAGTACTAAACGCAGTACAATATGCAAATGTATAAAATAGCCATCTTTTGTTTCTCTAGTATCCTTTTGTTTGGCTCCACACTTGCTCAGGCACAAGACGACAATGACTCCGGTAGCAAAACGTGGAAGACTTTATCTAAGATTACCTATCGTAAGCAATTTGATGAGTTAATGGGCTTCAAAGTAGATGTTCCCGTTTTTTCGGAAGATGTAAAGGCCTTAGAGGGTAAGGAAATTGTAGTCAAAGGCTATATTATCCCCACAGAGGGCTATAAGAGTCATACTGAATTCGTCTTTTCCGCTTTTCCGTATAATATGTGTTTCTTCTGTGGTGGCGCTGGGCCAGAGACGGTTATGGAAGTAGAGGCTAAGTCACCGATCAAGTTCACGGCGGAGGCAGTGAGTATTAGGGGTATACTGGAACTAAATGATGATGATATCAATCGCTTGATTTATATTTTGAAAGAGGTGGAAGCGTTGTAGGGGCGACCATTAGCTTATGGGCATTTGCATTTGGCTTTAAAAAAAAACCGAAATGCTAACAGATAACAGCTACTTTTACGAACTCTTCATCAACCTCGTCCAACCGAAGTAAATCACCGCAAAGATAACTAAGAATATAAGTCCTAACTGGTGAATAGGCATGTAGGAAAAAATGAGCAGTCTCATTTTACTGATTATCATCATCAGTACACTAGAGGCTACAATCATTAAAATCAATCCTGAAATTTTTCCAAATCCTGGGATGCGATCCAGAGACACATTTGCTTTGGCAATAAGTAAGGTTGCAATCATCGCAATAACGGGTACTATCTGTGTGGTCACACTAGTCTGCATAATACTCGCACCCTCAAACATCAGTGCATAGATACTAAGTGTAACAATCAGGATAGCAGGAACACAAGTCAAGTAGATGATAGCAGAATATAGGTATTTCCAAGGAGCAAGATGACCTTCATTTTTTCCCATAATACCTGCTAGAATAGCAGTCAATATAATGAAGCCAAAAAAAATAAAAATCATCATCGGTTTATCGTTCGCAGACATTGCAAACTCCTGAATAGTCATAATTTAATTTTTTATTTAAATATCCAAGAACATCTTATACGGATCTTCTAGCAACTCTTTCACCTTTTTCAAAAATGTTACCGAGGTACTTCCATCGATGATACGGTGATCATAAGAAAGTGCTAGATACATCATAGGACGAATCTTCACTTCTCCGTTGATCGCCATTGGGCGCTGGATAATATTGTGCATTCCGAGTATTGCCGACTGTGGCTTGTTGATAATAGGCGTGCTCATCATAGATCCAAAAACACCACCGTTGGTTATCGTAAATGTTCCTCCCGACATTTCGTCTACAGTTAAACTTCCTTCTCTGGCTTTCTTAGCTAAGGCTTTTAACTTGAGTTCTATACTTGCAAAGTCTAAAGATTCACAGTTGTGTATAGGCGGTACTACTAGACCTGTAGGCGTAGATACTGCAAAAGATATATCCGCATAGTCATGATGAACGATATGGATATCATCTTCGATACGGCCATTGACGTCAGGCATCTCGATCAACATCTTTGCGCATGCTTTTGCAAAAAGGGACATGAAACCTAGTTTAACTCCATACTTCTCTACAAACTGCTCTTGATATTTTTTACGCAAAGCCATTACCTCTGTTAAGTCCACTTCGTTGAAGGTGGTCAACATCGCCGTTTCATTCTTTGCTGACACTAAGCGAGCAGCGATGGTTCTACGCATACGGCTCATTTTCTTGCTCGAAGTTTCTCTACTAAAGTTAGCGTTGCTACTAGTAGCAGAATCACTCGCTGGAGTTGGAGTTGCAGGTGAAGGTGCAGACTTATTAGCATTCATCGCATCTTCTTTGGTGATGCGTCCGTCTTTGCCTGTGCCTACTACTTCTGATGAAGCTATATTCTTTTCTTGAAGTATTTTATTTGCTGCTGGGGATGGGTGCCCTTTCGCATAGGAACCATTTCCATTAGAAGCTGCAGTCACGGGGGCTGCTTTCTCCTCTACTTTTGCAGGCTCTGCAGCTGGCTTAGCCTCTTCTTTTGGTGCTGCTGGTGTTTCTTTTGCCGCTGGTGCCTCTACACTAGTATCTATCTTAGCTACCAATGCGCCTATTTCTAGATCATCTCCTTCTGCTGCTACGAAAGAAATTTTTCCTGCTGCTTCTGCTGGAAACTCTAAGGTCGCCTTATCTGATTCAAACTCACAGATAGACTGATCCATAGAGACTACATCTCCTTCTGACACTAACCACTGGGAAAGGGTAACCTCTGTTACAGATTCACCAATGACAGGAACTTTCATTTCTACAACACTCATAATTATTCTTTTACTTAGGGAGCTATTTACTATAAACTATAAACCTATAGGCGAAGTTACGAACAAGGTGTAGCATTTTGTTAATTTAAGCTGAAATTTATGAGCCATCTTCGTTTTGGAGCCTTGTAGTAAGTCGATTGACTAGTAAACTTGATCTATGTATTCTACTATTCTTAAGAGTCTAATACCTATGCTCAATTCTATGCTAACATTATTAATCTTCCGTTCTCCAATAGTCCGTGTCGTTTGGCCTCCATTAAGAGTGGAATTATAGGTAAATGCTGGTTGAAAATACTGCTGAGAAAAATCTGGACTAATGGTTAACTCTATCATTCCTCCAACTAGCTCAGAAAACATAAAATCTAATCCTCCACCTGCGATGATACCGTAGTTGATTCTGCGCACATTGGAGCCTGGGAAAGGGTGGATAAGATTGAACTCCACTAATGGATCATTTTCTGGATGATAGTCCCTGAGATTATCGCTCAAGGTATACTCTCCCCGCACGCCCAGTAGGTAATAAAATGTAGTCTGCTGATTCAGCAAAAAACGTTGTTTTGCACCAATGGACAAAGCTAAATTGCGAAACTCATAAGGATAAGATCTGGTGGGTATATTGATAATAGAAGCACTATTGAAAGCCTGAAAAGACCCGCCTCTTAGCCGCAGTGCGCCACCGCGAACGTGGTATCCCGCTTGAGCAAACAGCGCATAAGTTGCCTCTTCACTATAAGTTTCGATATAGGCTACTCCGTGATAACGGAACAGTAATTCTGAATCCCTACTGCCCCACTTTTGAAAACCCGCTGTAGGGCCGAACTTTAACCCGAAAGCGGAACCGCCCTGAGCACAAATATCACTTATGCAAAATAATGCTACTAATGCAATCCAAAATATCTTATTCTTCATACTAACTCATTGTTGAGTCGCTCCGAAAACTAATTTCCAGTGTGGACTCAAAGTAAATTTAGGCTAATTTACGATAAGTTTTTGTCCTATACTCAATGTATTGGAACTAAGATTATTGACCTGCTTTATATAATCTACCGACTTACTATACATCTTAGAAAGTCTGTATAGCGTTTCGCCCTTCACAATTGTATGGTACTTTGTAAAGCTATTGGCTGAAGGCTGCTGGCTGCTGGCTTGGGAGTAAGTCGTATTTGATGAGCTTGTATTACTACTGCTTGGTATCGTGCTGCTTGTTACTATACTACTCGGAACAGTACTACTCGGAACAGTACTACTCGGAACAGTACTACTCGGAACAGTACTACTCGGAACAGTACTGGTAACCTTTACTTCTCTGATTGCGGGAATACTCGGCTTAGTTACAATACTAGGAGCAGCCTCCACCTTGAATTCTGCATTGCTGCTTCCACTCGCAGTATCGTAGTTACCGCTCGAAATAGGTGCTCGGTAAACTGGCTTTTCTTCTGCAAAAGCAGGGCGTTTAGTTACTTTATGCGGCTTTATTTCTACAACTTCATTGTTTCGTTTTGATTTTTTCTTTCTCAATTTTTCTATCCCGAAGGTGTTCTTCTTTATTGTTGGACGTTCCTCTCCAGATACGGAAGGGGGCGCTTCAAAATCAGATATAGAGGTCGCATATTTATCTACTGCTTTGTTTTTCCCTTCTTTGCTATTTTTTTCCGCAATTCCAGTTTCTCGAGTTGGAATTCTTAAAGACTGGTCTACTTTACTGCCTCTGATTTTAAGAATAGCTCCCGCCAATGGTTCTTCTGTCTCAGACAAACGGTTTCTACAGAGTAGCTTATCTTCTCGGATACCATACTTCTGTGAGATATCTGCAATGCTTTCTCCTTCCTTTACTTTATGAAATTTCTTTCTTCCACGAAACGCCTTACGCTTTGGCTGCAAGAAAATGGCCGTCTTTTCTAATAAAGTCTGATCAGTCTCCAAGAGGCGCTCATTGTATTTCATGATTCTCTTCAAGGACACATCAGTCTTTGCGGCGATTGCCTCTGGTGTGTCATTCGCATTTGCGTATACGATGTCAATATCGTTAACTTTGGATATTTTCACCCTACTCTTTCCCTTACTTGCCGCCTTCCTTGAATCTATATCCCGTTGTCTAATTGTCTCTTCCATAAATACCGCATCATCTGTACTGGCTAACATGGGTGCATCTGCAGGTAAAAACAAGTTATCGAACTGATCTAAAGAATAATTTTCTATAATCTTAATTAAGAGCGCTGGATATTTTGGATTAGTTGCATAACCTGCTTTTTTGAGACCGTGTGCCCATTTGCGATAGTCGTCATGCTCAAAGTCAAATAAGAAAGCATACCGTGGGTTGCCTCTCAGAAATTCTGAGTGCGCCATGAAAGAAGATTCTGGATTTTTATAGACTCGAAAACAAGATGCTACTGGTTTCCCATTTTTATCTTTATCATCATCTATGCGATAGAATGTTTTACCTTTCCACTCTCCTCCGCATTTGATCCCAAAGTGGTTATTGGCTTTTCTGGACAGTACACTTTTGCCGCCATTGGACTCTAATATGGCCTGTGCCAGCTTGATACTCGCTGGAACTCCAGTGCGCTCCATCTCCTCCTGCGCTATTGTTTTATACTTATTGATATAGTATAATCGTTCCTCTGAAGCTTGGCATAGCACCATGTTTACAGCGAATAAAACGAGAAGGGCGGATAAGATATTTCTACAATACATATTGGCAAATTTTGTTGATTATACGGTCATTGCGCTTACTAGTTACTTGTTATCAATCCAAGTCCCGAAAGATCTAGGAATTATAAAGAATCTACTACCTCTAAGAAGAAGTCTTTAATCCGTACATTTGCAAACGCATAAAAACGAAACAGATTATGAAATATATATTATTTAGTATATGTTTAACGCTCATATTCAGCTGTGAAGGAATTTTTAACAGCCCCGCTGAAGAGGTTCCAGTGACTTCAGTAGAAGTAATCGTAGAGGAAAAATCTGCACAAGTGATGGTCTATGCCTGGGTAGATAAGCTGCGGCTTAGAGCCAAGCCTGATACCAAGAGCGATATCGTTAAGGAGTTGTCCGAGGGGGAAGCTTTGGTCTTTACGGGTGAGAAAACGGACTTTAACCAAAAAGTAAATCTTAGAGGAGTGATGTACGATGAGCCATGGATGCGCGTAATCACGGGTGACGATAAGGAGGGCTGGGTCTATGCTGGTGGTATCAAACTTTACCAGCAGACTACCGATAAAAGTAGTGCACCTTATGATCAGTGTTTTCAATTATTGGAACTGGGCAACGAGAAGCAGTTTGACAACTGTGTGCAGAAAGTAAAAGAAGCGCAGCTCAAGAAACACTCCAACCTTATACAGCCTGATCCTAGAGGGTATGACCTAAATTTACTCAATGGAGAAAAACTTACCTTGCTTGACAACGATCCTGCTACGCTTGGTAGGGGTACTACTTTGGACTTTCGAGCTTACTATCCAAAGATTGGATATTTTATTTTTAGGATGCACGCAGATTCTATTGATCAGTTTTTGATGATTAATGATAAGGATGGAACTCAAATTCCACTCTGGGGTTTTCCTAAGCCGTCTATAGAAGACAATCATATTATTTCTTTGAGTAGAAAGCGAACGGAACAGCAGGTAAATGGAATTCAGTTGTATTCTTTCACTGCCGACGGTTTGGCAATGGAGCACGAGCATGACTTGTTGGATGCGCAGCCGCTGATCGCAAAATGGATAGAGAATGATAAAGTGGAGTTGACCATCATGCAGCCTAGCAAGAAGTCGGAGCAGATGATTTTTGTTTATGATGGTGGGTGGAAGGTGGAAGAGTAGTTTTTTTTGGACAAGGGATCGGAGGCAGATGACTGTAGGGGCGATTTGCATTCGCCATCTGGAAGGCGAAATGTAAATTCGCCCCGAAAGGAATAGTCCCTTAGGACCGGAACAAAGTGGAGTGCCGCAGAGCCCGGTGCCTTTGTCGCTTTTTTCAAGCGACAAAGGCATGGCCCCCAATAAATCCAATTAAAAATAGAAAAAATCTAGAATGCATTGAGCGACTACAGCCACAGCGCATGGTGATTTTACTTTTCTGCGTAATTTTCTAGCAAGGACAACTCCATCTTAATTCGGTATTGCCACTCTTGTTGCTGCACTTTATTCATGCTGTGTCTAGTCATGATATCATAGTTACGTTGCTCGTTGTACCAGTTCTCTAAGGTAGCGGCGACGAAACGCTCGAAGTCTTTTTCCTGTCCACACTTGAACTCTAACTCCGAAAGCAGCTTGCGCAACTTGCGTGCATATAGCTCGGTGATATCAAAGTGCAACTGCTCGTGCGCCAGGTGATAATCTGTGTACGCCTCCTGCTTCACCCAGGACTCGTCCTTCTCGAAGTAAGCTCTAAACTTGTATGAAATAATACCGTCCTCACAGCCTTTATAGTCGATGATGCCTGACGATGTCAGCGCAAATGTTTCTTTCTTATCCATACGAGGTGTCGCCTCAAAATCATCCCACGACAGTTTTTCTATACCGTCCCAGTAGATGATGTCGGCATCGCTATCTACCGAAGCAAACAATGCCCAACACATGACCAACAGACCCATACCAAATATCTTAAACCTCATAATAAGTTCATTTGATTATAAAAAAAAGTCTTGTTTAAAAATTGTATTTCGGAAAGAAAACTAAAGATGATCTGCCGGCTTCCACAACACAGCGGCAAAACTTACCACTTTGTCATTCTCCACTTTTATACCTTCTAGAGTGAGTAACTGTTCCATCAGCTCTGGAGGATTAAAACCTCCGCGTCCCGACAATTCCCCTTTGCTATTGACCACTCTATGTGCAGGTACTTCGGTTGGAAAACTTTGTTTCAATGCCCAACCAACCATGCGCGCACTACCCAAAGCCAGATAATCTGCAATCGCACCATATGTACTCACACGACCCTCTGGAATCAATGACACGACGTCATAAACTCGATCAATATAATTTTCTTTCAATTTGGATTTTTCGTGATGATGGTGAAGCCGTATCTTTGCTGTTAATAGAGCTATCGAAGACCTCCCTTAATAAACGTTATTATTTTGGAAAATCTTATCGAAAAGCAAAAAAAACATATGCTATTTCATCATTAATTATTACTTACTTCTGAAATTATGCCAAAAATCAAAATAAAAGCACGAAACATCGCAAATCTTACGGATGCACGCTATTTTGCTGCCATGGGGGTCGATTTTCTCAGTTTTCAGCTCGATTTATCTCACGAAGAACGTATTGATGCGACCGTTTTTCATGGCATCAAAGCTTGGGTTGAGGGGCCAGAAATCGTCGCTCAGGTAGGTAAAACACCATCAAATTTGCTATATGATGTATATGCTGCGGACGACTTTGACCTCGTATGTTGCGATCCTGAAAACAAAGATTATGACAACCCTAACACGATATATACGATCTCTCCTCCTAGCCTGCAGGAGCTGGCACATCTCACACTAGATCCTGAGCGTCGTTATCACTTGGATCTGCAGCGGATACCAGAGGACTCTATATATGCCGGCAAACTCCTTCCCGAACTTTGCGCTAAGCACCAGCTATTCATTTCGGCGCCTACACATGAATCCTACATCCGTCAGCTCATCGAGGATATCCAGCCCTACGGTATAGCGCTTATGGGTGGAGAGGAGGAGAAGGTGGGCTTTAAGTCTTATGAGGAACTGGACGTATTTTTCGATCAGTTTGAGATTTATTCCTAGTATTGATTTCGTTTTATTGCAAGTTTGGGGCCATGCCGAGGTAAAGTCGCAATGAATTGCGTCTTTACCTCGGCACCAGGCTATGCGATGGTAACCGTGCTTAGTCTACCTACGCTGAAGGGCTCCAGTAGACTGCGCACCCACTCGTACCTCGTGGCATCTACTATCCTTTGTCCAAGAAAAATCTTCCAGCGTTGGTATTGTATCTGGAGCTTAATCATTCTAGAAAAGTGGTAAGTACTAGAAATCCCCTCTCTCCATAATTTCTGGTCGAAAAGAAAAGTAATTTAACAGTGTCTTAACATATATCCCGTACCTTCACCGCTGTACTTAAAAACACTCTTATTTATTAAAAAACTAACGAAATGAAAAAACTTATTAGTTGTTACATTTTCATGTTGATTGCATGTTTTGTCAGTGCGCAGGGAGTTACTACCTCTGCAATGCAAGGACAAATATTGGATCAGTCTGAGGAGACATTGATCGGTGCGACCATCACCGCTTTACACAGCCCTACTGGGACACTCTACGGTACTATCACGGATGAGAATGGGTATTACCGACTGGATAACCTGAAAGTAGGTGGTCCTTACAAAATTACGATGTCCTATGTAGGACAAGAAGATTTGGTATACGATCAAGTTTACTTGCGTTTAGGAGAACCATTGAGACTCAATGCTACGCTAGGAGAGTCTGCAGTAGCCTTGAACGAAATCGTAGTTACTGCTCAACAGGGTTCTGTAGGAAAAAACTCTGGTACCAGTACACAGATCGGAGCTGAAGCTATTGAGAATTTGCCTACATTAAATCGGAATCTTACGGACTTCACAAGATTGACACCACAGGCAAGTGGTAATTCTTTTGGTGGGGTAAACAATCGCTACAACGCGATCTATGTTGATGGAGCCGTAAACAATGATGTTTTTGGTTTGGCTGGTTCTGGTACCAATGGTGGACAGACAGGTATTTCTCCATTTAGTATTGATATCATCGATCAGATCCAAGTGGTACTTTCGCCTTATGATGTTACTTATGGTGGATTTGCTGGAGCAGGAATAAATGCTGTTACCAAGTCTGGAACGAATAATCTTGAGGGTACAGCTTATTACTTTTTGCAAAACCAAGCGCTAGTAGGTAAAACCAATCAAACTCTAATTGACAGATTAAATGTAGGTGTTGAGGACTCGTTAAAAACAACGAGAACAAATGTTGACGACTTTACGAAACAAACATATGGTGCGTCTCTAGGAGGCCCTATTATAAAGAATAAAGTGTTTTTCTTTGCCAATGTAGAATTACAAAAGGATGAGACTCCTTCTCCTTTCGAGTTGGCGACTTACAATGGAGATAATGAAAACAGGGCTAGCGAAGCAGACCTAAATAATTTGAGTACTGTATTAAGAGATCAGTATGGATATGATGCTGGCACATTCGGGAACACATCGGACGACTTAGATGGTGTTAAGCTTTTTGGTAAATTAGATTTCAATCTAAATCAGGATCATAAACTTACGTTAAGACATCAATATACAAAAGCCGAACAATTCAATAGAAATAGCGGTAATTCTAATACCATTAATTTTTCGAACAATGGTATTTACTTTCCTTCTATCACAAATTCTTCTGCATTAGAATTGAACTCCAATTTTGGAAACAAAATGTCTAACAATTTGATTCTTGGATATACTACTGTTAATGATGATAGAGATCCACTAGGACAACCTTTTCCTAATGTTACTATTTTTGAAGATGATAGAGGAGCTATTAGATTTGGTGGTGAAGCATTCTCAAGTGCAAACATATTGGATCAAAAAATATTTACACTTACAGACAATTTCAAAATTTACAAAGGAAAGCACACTTTAACCTTTGGTACACATAATGAGTTTTATAGTATCAGAAATGTATTCTTACCCAGAAACTATGGTGTTTATGAGTTTGATAGTTTAGATGATTTTATCAATGGCGAATCTGCCGTAGGTTATGAAAGAACTTATTCTTTATTTGAAGGTGATGTAGCAGGAGATGAAACAATGGCTGCTGCGGAGTTCAATGCTATGCAACTAGGAATATACGCACAAGACGAAATTGAAATTTCTAATAAATTCACTTTGACTGCTGGTTTAAGAATAGATATGCCTATCATCAATGATGATCCTCTTGAAGCAGAAAGGTTTAATGACGAAGTACTTCCTCGTTTATTTGAATCGTATTCTGAATTTGAAGGTAACGTCCAAGCTGGTGTAGCTCCAGAAGGTCAGCTTATGTTTAGTCCAAGAGTTGGATTCAATTATGCTGTTTCTAAAAAGAATACGCTTCGTGGTGGAGTTGGAATATTTACAAGTAGAATTCCTTTTGTGTGGCCTGGAGCTATGTTCAATACGAACGGTGTTACTTCCACTAGTGTTGATGAAAGAGATTTAGATGATATTCCATTTATTGCAGACGTACAAAATCAATATACCAATGGTGACCCAACCGTTCCTGCTGGAGATTTAAATCTTTTCACAAACGATTTCAAATATCCACAGGTATTAAAAGCTAACCTTGGATATGATACAGAATTTGCTGGTGGTTGGAGTACTTCCCTAGAAGCAGCATTTACAAAGACATTAAATAATGTCCGATACACAAATATTAACACCTCTAATGTTGTGGATAAAACATTTACAGGGTCTGGAGATAATCGTCCTATCTATGAGAGAGAAGAACTTGACGATGATGATTTCAGAGCTGTATATCTAGCGTCTAATACGAGCATGGGATACGGATACAACCTAACTGCTTCTATTCAGAAAGATCTTATCCCTAATCTTAATTTATTGGTTGCTTATAACTATGGTGACTCTTATGCATTATTTGAAGGTACTTCTAGCCAAAACTCCTCACAGTGGAGAGGTTCTGTCAACGTTAACGGAAGAAATCAAGCCTCATTTGGTAGATCTGACTTTGCGCAGGGAAGTAAGCTTATTGCTGCTTTAAATTATGATTTAGACTGGGCCAATACTATGACTACTACATTTTCCTTATTTTATAATGGAGCAAGTGGAAATGCGATTTCTTATGTAATTGGTGGAGATAGAGATGCTAGAAATATCAATAATGAAAATGGTTCTACATCTAGATGGAGATCCTTGATCTATGTACCAGCTGATGAGAGCGATATCAACTTAGTTGATATTCTCAATGATGATGGAGTAGTCACTACTACTGCTGCACAGCAATGGGTACACCTAAACGACTTTATCGAAAACGACCCTCACCTTTCAGAAAGAAGAGGTGATTATGCGGAGAAGAATGGTGGACGAGCTCCTTGGGTAAGCTTTATTGACTTGGCTATCCGTCAAGATTTAGGAATTAATCTTGGAGAGAAAACGCATAAATTTCAGCTATCATTTGATGTATTTAATGTTGCTAACTTATTGAACAGTAACTGGGGCGTTAGATATAATGTTCCTGGTAGTTTCAATAATTATGAATTGTTGAACTTTGAAGAGTTTGATACTGATGGAACAACTCCTCTGTACACTTATAGAGCAGGATCTATCGAAGATGCAAAAGATACTTACGACATTAACAACTTTTCATCTAGATGGCAAGCACGTATTGGAGTAAGATATATCTTCAACTAATACTTTGATTTTTTTAAGCTAAAAAGCTGCATGTGATTTATTTCGCATGCAGCTTTTTTTTATTGACAAACCCTTGAAAACCGCTCTTTTATATAAAATATAAGTAGTCAAAAATCAACTTATTGTTAAGGGTACATTAAGTTTTATGTTTAGGAATTTCAATATTCTCTTAATTAGTTCTATTTTAGACGCTAGACTAAAAAACCACCGAAATTATGGGACTTATTTCATTTCTTGGATTTACTATATTTGTTGCTGTTTACGCTTGGTGGAAGACGCGACATACCAACGAAAAATCTGCTGATGGATATTATCTGGGCGGTCGTAGTCTAGGTGCCTTAACCATAGCAGGGTCTCTTTTGCTTACCAATCTCTCTGCAGAACAAATAGTAGGTCTCAATGGGCAAGCTTTCACGGAAGGAATATTAGTGATGGCGTGGGAAACATTAGCGGCAATCGCAATGGTTATTACTGCGCTATACTTTTTACCTAAATACATGCACCAAGGGATTACTACTATACCAGAGTTTATAGAGCAGCGCTTTGATGAAAACACGAAGGCTATTCTATCTATTTTATTCTTGATCGCCTTTGGTATTGTGCTGTTACCTACCATTTTGTACTCTGGCTCTTTGGCCTTTAGTACTATGTTTGACCTTCCTACATTACTGGGTATGTCCGAGTCTGGTGTTATCTGGATGTGCGTTTGGGGCATCGGAATTATAGGAATTATTTATGCCATTTTTGGGGGCTTAAAAGCAGTTGCGGTCTCTGACCTTATCAATGCAATAGGCCTATTGATAGGTGGATTATTAATTCCATATTTTGGATTGAAACTCATAGGAGATGGCGATATGCTTGCTGGACTCCAAGCGTTGTGGACAGAGAATCAAGATAAATTTGACGTTACTGGTGATGTTACTTCTTCCATTCCTGTTGGGACTATATTTACAGGGATGATGATCGCGCAGATGTATTACTGGGGAACTAATCAGTCTATTTTACAGCGTGCATTTGGGGCAAGAAACCTAGAAGAAGGTCAGAAAGGTATGATGCTCGCCGCTTTTGTAAAGTTCTTAATTCCTATAGTAGTTGTACTTCCAGGTATCATTGCATGGCATCTGTTTGAAGGAGATCTGAGTTCTGCTGATAAGGCTTATCCAGCATTAGTACGTACGGTACTGCCACCTGCTTTGGTAGGTTTCTTTGCTGCCGTACTATTTGGTGCGGTTTTAAGTTCCTTCAATAGTTTATTAAATAGTAGTGCTACCCTCTTTGGTTTTGATCTTTATAAAAAGTTTTTTAATCGGGAAGCTACCGAGCAGAAGGCGGTTCGTGCTGGTAAGTTTTTTGGCTTTGGTTTAGCGCTAGTTGGTATGATCATAGCTCCATTTATAGCCAACGCTCCTGCTGGTATTTTTGATTATATTCAACAAGCATTGGGGAGTCTGAGTGTTCCTATTCTTGCAGTCGTTTTAGTAGGTATACTCACAAAGAATGTACCCGCTCTCGGAGCAAAAATTGTCATGATAGCAGGTGTGATTATGTATATAATTACTATTTTCTTGAGACCTATTTATCAGGATGGCGCACTTGCCGAAGCAGCTACAAATGGTATCACGGATGCTGGTCAATTGGCCATTATTAAGGCTACTGCTTTCCCTCACTTTCTACATGTCATGGGTATTCTATTTGTCGTAAATATTATCATCATGCTTATAGTAGGTGCAGTAAAGCCAAAGACGAATTTCTATATGCCTGAAATGACTGACGCGATTGATACCACGCCTTGGAAGTATGCATACGTAGTGGGTATTTTGATTACGCTACTGGTATTGAGTACTTATTTGATATTTTAAATATTCAAAGCTTAACTGCGCACGCTTGAAACCCTTCGTTGTCACGTCTAGACAGTAGTCATGCTAGCTCAAGTGTTTCATAATCGCAAGATTAGCTTCAGTGTATCGGTAGCAATAAGCACTAGAGCTGCTCTCACTCGTTCTTTTACCACCTAAGAAAAAACCAAAGCTGCTCTAGAACGCACAAGACACCTGAAAAACTTCCTTGGTGAATAGTTCTCCTAAGAAGAGGCTAGGTAGGGAGCGCTAGCAGTATTTAAAATTATTGATGCGCTACGTTTTACCTAAACCAAGTGGGTGCGTCTCTGAGCGAGACACTAAATAACGCTCGGCTGAAGCGGCAAAGCTTTAGTTCACTGCTAGTAGATCTATGATCGTCTTGAGCGCCATGAACATTGGCGGTCTTCCGATAGTAGTCACCACTTGATCATCGTGCTCCATCTCTAAAGAATCCTCTACGAAGGCGAGTAAATCCTCTTGTGGATAAGCATCAAAAAATACGTTAATTTTTTCTCTGAATTCTTTTGCAGACTGGCTAGTGAATAACTCCCAGTTCTTTTCTTCAGCAAGTTCTATTTGCTGTGGGGTGATGGCGTCTTCTTTTACTAGGGCTTCATTGATAGAGACAATGATCACTAAAGCTAGAAATAAAAAGTATTGCTTTTCCTCTTGATTTAAAATATCAAAACTTTCCGAAAAAAGCCAATTTATCATGGCTGGTTGATCCCGCTCTAAGCTATCTAGTAGCGTACTAAATAAATCTGGACTTTGTTCTAAACGAAGCATGATGGCTTCAATGGCGTCTTGTTCGATTTGATTACTCAATGATATCTATAATTTTAAGTTCCACACGTTGGTTTTGTTTCCTGCCTTGTATGGTTTCGTTAGTTGCGATAGGATCTGTTTTTCCATACCCTTTAAAAGAAATACGGTCTTTCTCTATTCCTTTTTCTACAAGGTAAAGGTAAACTTCTTCTGCTCGTTCGTGTGAAAGCTTGGAGGCAAACTCAGGGGAACACCATCCATTTGTATGACCACCTATCTCTACGATTATTTGAGGGTTATCTCGCATAAAGCTAAATACACGTTCAAGTTCAAGGTGGGATGCTGACTTTAGCAGCGCTTCGTTTACTTCAAAGAATATATTATTTAATGGCATCACCGCTCCTTTTTTGATCGGGACCAAAGTTAATTTTGTCTGTACCTGCTGGTAGGTATTACTTCTATTCGGGGCTGGTTCGGGGCTTGCTATATCCACAGACTTTTTAGGTTGCATCGCCAGTTCCTTATCCATATTATATTTTATGGTTTTTTCCTTTTGTAGTTTGATCAAGATACTGATTTCCGTGCGTATGCTTTCTACAAAACCCTCTTTTAAGTCTCGCTTTATTTGTTCTTTGACCTGTTTATTTATTTTGTTTCCGTGACTTAGTTTAGCCTCTTTTTTTACTTTATCTTTCCAATATATTTCATTCGTAGATTTTATTTTCGTTTCTAACTTTACGATGTCTTTAGCACTTAAACTAACTTCTTCTTCTTTTTTCACTTCTCGCACAATAGACAAGAAATACGCTCCAAATAAATAATCTACGATGTCGGCTGCCAAATCATCTAGCTCAGATTTGCTACTAATAGGTTCACTTTTATCTCCATTTTTAGTAGTTCTATTCTTTCCATAAAATTGCTGATATTTATCTCTAGCTTTTTTTAAGGATTCGCTATCTGACTCTTCTCCGTCGACTCTTTTCTTCGGACTTGGTCGATCATCTCCTTGATAATGTTTTTCATATTTAGATTGTAGGTTTTCCAACTCATTCTCTTCTTCTCCAACGTTGCTAAAAGTACTGGCTTTTCTTTGTGCTTTTGATTTAGTGTTTTTGACGGAGTTGGATTTAGATTTTCCATTTTTTAAATACTTCTTTTTCTGAGAAAGTTTTTTTAATTCTCTTTGCAAATCGTCCAACTGGTTCTGCAGGTTTTGAATTTCTGTATTTTGATAATAGGCATCATTGTCACTATCTATAGACTCGTACAAATCTACCTGATTTGAATAGTAGTTACTGGTCGGAAGGTAGCCTTTTACTTGTGCATATACCGCCATGTTTTCATTGGTTTGTGCAATATAGGTTGAAGCACTGTTGCCAAACAAGGATCGTTCTTCTGCATCATTTTCATTTAAAGATTCAAAATAGATACTTCCATTAACTGGTTTGTTGGTCTCGGCATCCACCAGCTGGGCTTGGATAAATGTAACTGGATCTGGTTTGAGTTCTTTCGGTATTTTTATTTTATATAAATCAGTATTCTCTATGGGTCCGCGAGCCAAGTATGCATAATCTCCAGATGCAGGAATAGACATGCTCAGATCATCAAGTGGTGTGTTGATATATTTTCCCATATTGATAGGTGTAGACCAGTTGGTCCAGCTATCGTCAAGCCTTTTACTTTTATACAAATCATAACCCCCGAGGCCTTTTCGTCCATTGGTAGAGAAATAAACGGTTTTATTATCCGCTGCTAAAAAAATACTGTTTTCTTCTTTTGGAGTGTTAATTTTAGGCCCTAAATTTTGTGGGCTCGTCCAGCCATTCTTAGACTTGAAACAAACATAAAAATCCCTACCCCCTTCTGTATCTTTCTGCTCCGCAGAGATGAGTAGATACTCCGAATCTTTACTTACATGATAGCTGACAAACGGGCTCTTATTGTCGTAGTCTGGTATTTCTAGTCTAAGTGGCTTTGTCCATTTTCTACCTACCTTATAAGCGTATGATATAGCATCTTTAAAGTTACCATTGTAGTCATTTGCCAGATACATGGCCGTGCCACTTGTATTGATAGAGACGACAAAATTGTGGCTTTCGTTATTTAAAGGTGTGCCGACGTTTACTGCTGTTGACCAAGCTTGATTTGATTTATTCCAGTAGGATACCCAGATATCATCCTTATCGCTTTCACCCATATTTTGCGGATGAGATTTACGCGCAAAATAAAGTGCTTTTCCATCGTGGCTGATGAGCGGCATGCGCTCTGCATAAGTGGAGTTTATAGCGCTTCCTAGTTTGATCGCACGATTAGCATTTCTGTTGCTTTGCGCAAAGCTATTCATGCTGATGATCAACATTAACAAAAAGAGAATATGTAGTTTTTGTGTATTCACTTTATCAATTAGTAATTTAGTTTTTCAACTAGATGTTGCTTTTTTCTGGACGACACTTCTATTTTGGATCCATCTTTTAATTCCACATAAGAATTTTTACCTTTAACGTAACACCTTATATAATTAAGATTTACTAAGTGTGTTTTATGTACTCGAAAGAAACCGTGTTTTTCCAGCTTCTCTGCATAGTGCTTTAGGGTCTTGGTTAACATCAGAAAACTGCCGTCGTGAAAATACACTGAAGTATAGTTTCCATTGGCCTCACATCTTATGATATCGTCATAGTGAACTATTATATACCCTTCTAGTGTGGTTAACGCTATCCTATTTATTTTGCCAGCTTGTATCAGGTCTTTGAAGTAGCTGTATTTCCCCTTATCAGTTTCTCCACAGTTTCCAATTACTTTTCGGATACGCTTCATCGTTTTCTGAAACTTCTTTTCCTCTAGTGGCTTCACTAAGAATCCCGCTATATGATGTTCATAAGCTTCTAAAATTTTTTCTTCTTGCTTAGCGGTTATTACAATTTGAGTATTATATGAAGTATTTGATTTCAAAAAATCAAATACACTTTCTTGCGTAGAATCAAGATCTAGGAATATTACTTCGTATTCATTTTCCGTGTTCCTTTTTTGTACTTCCTCTAAAGTCTTTGCGATGTCCAAAACAGTAATCCCTGGACAATTCTCTCTACACAGCGATTGTAACTTAACTGTATCCTGCTCTTCTCTCTCTAAAATTAATGCCTTCATCCTCAATATTTTAACAAAAATAAGCATATCCTCATTCAATATCCAATAGATGGTCATAATTCCTGTTATAGGCATCATTCACCCAAACCATATCCAACCGCGGAGGCGTAAGCCGGAGCACGACAAAGCAGCGCGCGTTAGAAGCTAGGGATGGAAGTGGCATACCCCACATTCAAATCTAAATCGTTAACGATGTTCATATTGGGGTATATAACGGACAGCCCGCCGCCTGCCCATACTACTAATAAAATCATCTGGAAAATAACTAAACTAATTCCTAAGTAATCTTCTGCCAAAAGGCTAAAAACTAAGGCATGGCGGAGCTCCCAAAATATCTAGAACCCAATCCAGGCCCTGATAATCTTTAAAATTTTAATGTGTGAAGATGTACTAGATTTCGCCTCGTAGACTAATGATAATATTTCGCCCTGGAGAAGCAATCGAGGAAGAGAATGGAATATAAAATTTATCAAAGATATTCTCTACTGCTAAATTCAAACTTATCTTCTCGGTAAGTTTAAAACTAGAGTAAAAATTAAAGATAGACCAAGCCTTGGAACCTATATATTCTATACTTCCATCAGGGTTGGTGGTAAAAGGAGTGGACTCCAAATTGTCTGACGTTCCTCCTCTATCAATGACTCCATCAGCCTCTACATCACTGACTGCATAGTCCTCGATAGCCTTGGTGCCATTGAAGCGCGTCTGTACCTCAAAATGCAATCTTTTCGTTTTGTAAGTAAGGCCAATATTTCCATAAGTAGGTGGAATATGGGAAAATGGAATAATCGTGTCTTGCACGATCTCATTGCTAAAAGTGCTAGATCCTTCCGTAAAGCTAAGTCCTCCTTCTAGAATAAAACGATCTCGAAGGTTATAGTTGAAATTAAAATTAAGGCCTCTTATTTTTGCTACCTCAGCATTCACTTTGATCTGTGTCGTCAGCTGATCTCCGTTGAGTATAATAGCATCTGCCCCCGAAGGCAAGTCACCATCTATCTGTATAATCGCATCCGAAAGATCCGTGATGTATCCCGTAGCGCTCAATCGCAGCAAACTACCTGTGTTGTTATCTCTACTAAATTTTTTACCAAATGATTTTGCAATCGTAACTTCTTTATTGATAGACGTCTCTGGTTTTAGATTGATATTGGGTACTGTAACTTTTCCATTTTTTTCTCTAATTCGAGCGAAGTCATCAATGTTAGGAGACCGGAAGGCCTTAGCCATATTGAACTTGATGTGCCAGTTGTCCTCGGTACGATAACCGCCACCATAGCCCCACGTTAGATTCGTGTTTTCGTACGCAAAACCCTCGTAAAATTCCTCCGGCCATTGAATTTCATCAAACCTTAGATATTTGAATTTTATATTAACAGAACTGTAGCGAGCACCGCCCTGTAGAGTAAATCGCTCATTGGCGCTGCGCCATCGATACCCTAAATATCCTCCAAAAGTATTCATCGTACTTCCTCCACTCGGATATCTAGTCTGCCCCTCATTTTTTGAAACCTTACCTTCATCAATGTCTATCTGCGTTACGACAGAAGACACCGTGTTGTAGTTAAGGTCTACCCCGTAAGTGAGCATATGCTGTTCGTCACGGTCAAAAAACTTGGTAAAGTCTCCTGTGTACGTATTGATGTTTATATTCTCATCTTGCTTTTGTCGTATGATGTTGGCAAATTTTCTGGTGTTTCTATCCTCGCTTATATTTTGAAAAGAGGCGATCAAAGTAGCCTTATCATAAAGTGGTGTTGGTTTCAAAAATCGAGCTTTAAGAGAACCTAAAAGTCTTTTTTGTGGGCCATAGAACCACTCCGCATATTTGAAATCATCGGCTCTCTGTAAAGTGTCTAACAGTTTGTCAAATCGTGGAATATCTGTCGTGGTAGAATATTGAAAATTCCCAATGAAGTACATACTGTCATTAGGTTGAAATCTAATCTTCTCCATTACGTCTACCTGGTTGTACCCACTCTCTTCGAGTATGGCAGGGTTAGGGTTGTTTCTTACTTGATCTACACCCGCTATTTGCACGTAGAAATCTCTAAAACCAAACCCTTCGTATTCTTCACTTCTGTTAGATCCAGTTTCTAGACTTTCAAAAACCGAAACGGTAGCACTGGTTAAGAATGCCCATTTTTTATACCCTAAGTTGAAATCTAGGTGGCCTGTTTTTTCATAAGTCGCACTAGAAAAACGTCCAAATGTATTTAGATTTAGAAGTTGACTTTTGTCTGTACGGTTAAGCTTTGGGTCGCGCGTTCTAAAATGAACGACACCTCCCAGCGCATCACTACCATACATGATGGAACCTGGTCCATATATTACTTCTATTTGATCTAAAATGGAATTGTCAATAGTTAGGGCATTTTGTAAGTGACCAGATCTATAGATGGCATTGTTCAATCGTACTCCATCTACCACCAGTAATACCCGATTGGCTTCAAATCCTCTAATCACAGGACTACCTCCTCCTAGCTGAGAGCGCTGCATATAAGCACCGCCCAGTTTTTCTAAAGCATCTGCTGTAGTAGCTGGATTTTTGACTCTTATTTCTTTTGCCGTAAGTTCTTTTACATCGTAGGGAATCTCTTCTATGGGATCATCTGTACGACCAATCTTGCCAATGACAACTACGTCATCTAGTAAAACTGCCGCGCGAGTCATCTTGATATATCGATTGGCATTAAGGATTTGCTTTACCGTAATTTTTTTGGATTCATAGCTCATGTAATCAAAGTTGAGCGAATCTTTAAAATCGATTCCCTCAAAAAATACATAGCCTTTTTCATCTGAAATAGCGGTCTGAGAATAGTCGTCATTGTAGATCGTGACACCAACGAGCGGTTCGCGCGTTTCCCCATCTACCACTTTGAAGCCAAAATCATAATCCCCCGATGCAAGTAAAGGAAAACTCAAACACATAAACACAAATAACACAGCTATGTGTTGTCTCATTGGGAATGGAAAGTATGTAGACCAAAAGGCCTTTGATTGAATCAATATACTGGTTGCTAAGCTTTGAGTAACTTTATCATAAAAGTAGTACCCTTATTCACTACAGAAGATTTCACAAATATCCTGCCAGAGTGGTAACTTTCTATGATACGCTTAGCGAGGGAAAGACCAAGTCCCCATCCTCTCTTTTTCGTGGTAAATCCAGGTTCAAAAACTGTTTTGAGTTTACTCGCGGGAATACCGCTCCCAGTATCCGATAATTCAATGATAACGTGGGTGTTATCTTCAGTAATAACTGCTTTAATTGTTCCTTTTCCGTCCATAGCGTCTAGGGAGTTGCGAAGAAGGTTCTCGATCACCCAATTAAATAACGGAGGATTAATGTTAGCCATGAAACCCTTATGTTCTTCAGGAAAATCAAAGATAACTTTACGCGAAGCTCTTTTCTCCATATACTGACGGCAATCTTTAAGTTGACTGGCCACACTCAATCGATCCAACTTAGGCGCAGAACCGATCTTAGAAAACCGATCTGCAACAAGGTTGAGCCGCTCCACATCATGCTCTAGCTCTGTCACAATTTCCATGGTCTCCTCGTCATCTGGTTTCATTAGTTTGAGGTGTTCTAGCCAGGCAATGATTGCACTGATCGGTGTGCCTAACTGATGCGCCGTTTCCTTGGCCATACCTACCCAAACCTGATCCTGCTCTGCTCTTCTAGCCGTACTAAAACCTAGATATCCTACTCCAATAAATGCTAGAAACAGCAGTGCTTGTATCCAAGGAAAATACTCTAAAAGCGTCAACAGTCGAGTTTGTTTATAGTAGGCATACTTTCCATATCCCCCACCTTCCCCTATAATTGGTTCTAATCCAGAGGCTTTAATTTTTGTTAACTCTCTTGATATATCTGCCCCGTCTGGAAAATTAGCGGAAAGCGTATCCTTACCCGTTTCTCCTATCAAAATTACGGGAATGTCAGTTATGGATTGTACAATATACAGCTCCATAGAAGTATCGTCTCCTTCCGCTCTATCTTTTTGTTGACTCTCGATAGCCTTGAAGTATAAGTCTACTTTATGACGTTCCTCCTCTGCAAGCCGACTGGCTAGATAGTTTGTAAACAACATAGATATAATCAGGATGATCACCCCAGCAATAGCCAAGTACACTTTCCACCGAGATTTTTTCTGATATAAATCCACTATTTTAGATTGTGTTTTTGATTGAACTGTTCCACACGATAAATACTATTTTCTCTGACACTGAGGTAAAAGAAATTAAAATCCGCAATATGATAGTTCTTAGTCGTAAGCAAAAAACTTCCAGGAAATTTAGGCTTTTCTACCCACAATATACCATTATTGATTTGTGCGCCGACTACATTAGCAACTGTTCCTTTTTCGAACTTTGCGAGAACACTTCCTTTATTAAAAGATTTTTCCACCTTTTCCTCACTGGTATTCCATGAGAGCGGGTTGACTACTGCTATGGAATCTCCCAGGGCTCGATTCTTTGGATAATGGCCTTCTTTAAAAGTACGCCAAGTACAAAAACAACCTATTTGTCCAGGGCTTTCACAAACGGGTATATTGTCAAACTCGTTTTTCAATACTGGAATACCTACTATATAAGCAGCCACCAGGCGAGCTCGTAATTCGGAATCTGTATCAAAAAAGTCTTTTAATAATCTTTTCCCATGCGTCGTACCTTGGCTATGTGCTGCTATGATGATAGGTCGACCCTCATTTTCATACTTCAAGAAATACTCAAAAGCCATCTTGATATCTTGATAGGCTAAGTCAAACGCTTTTTTTGCCGCTTTTTTATCTTTAGTGTGATAAGTATGAAGATGCGCTTGGCGGTAAAACGGAGCATACACTTTACCTACTCCATTAAAGATACTTGCCTGATGAAGGATGGTACTCTCTTCGGTTTTGGTATTCAGGTCTTCATCTTGAACACTACCGTTCCACTTCCTTTTTCCACTCTTAGGTTTTCCTTTGGTATAAGTGGTAGGGTGCAAAAAGAATACATCTGTATCCGAAGTGCGCTGCATATTCAATAAGCTGTCCCCTGGTATACGATCCGCAGCATCTGTTTTATCTGGATGTGCCGCCCAATATTCCATCTTTGCATAGTCGGGTGGCGCTTGGCTATTGACCATTCCTATAGCGCACCCGAAGGCGATTAAGAAAAAAAACACTTCTCTTTTATACATTTTCATACTACTATTTAAATCCTTGCTAGAAAGATAATAATGCTACTTTCCTACCAAGTATTGTGTACAAGCTGCATATTACTTACCCACATTCTCCATGAGTCGTTTGTAAAACCGGATAGCGTCGTGATAATTCTCCACGCTTATACGTTCATTATTTCCATGGATGCGCTTGATGTCATCGCGATCTATACAGACGGGTGTAAAACGATAAACATCATTGGCTACATCCGAGTAGCTTCTCGCATCTGTGGCGGCGATCACTAGGCCAGGCGCAATTATTGTCTCGGGATGTGTTTCTTGTAGCGTTTTTTGCAATACTCGAAATCCAAAAGAGGTGGTACTAGATACTGTAGTAGGGTTGCTAGAAAAATTTTCATCTATAGCGATCTTCACTGCCGGATTATCGATCAGCTCTTCTACATGTTTTTTTACGGAGGCGACCGTTTCCCCGGGCAATATTCTGAAGTTAACCATCGCCCTTGCTTGCGAGGGCAGTACATTGTCTTTTATTCCACCATTGAATATAGTCGGCGCAGTCGTCGTCCTAATCAGCGCAGCAGCAGTCGCATCCTTCGCTAGACTGTTTTTGATGAGTCCTTTGGTCGCCCACAGGTTGGCAAATAGTGTCTTGTTGAACAAGGTCATTTCTGGGCCAGCATACTCTAGCAGGCCACGCGTTGCGCCATCTATCCGTGCAGGAAACGGTTTGTTACTCAAGCGTGCTACTGCATTTGCGAGCATCCCAATTGCAGTATTACTCGGCGGCATAGAGGAGTGTCCACCGGCTGCTAGTTCTACACTCAGTTGCATATTGGCAAATCCTTTTTCCGCCACACCTATCATAGCTAAGGGCGGATCTAGTCCATCGAGCGCTTCCTTTAGCACGACCAATCCCTCGTCGAGTACAAATTCAAATTGAATATTATTTTCTGCAAAGTAGGCCGCCATCGCCTTGGCCCCCGCTTTTCCACCGACTTCTTCATCGTGCCCAAAAGCAAAATAAATATCCCTCATCGGCATATACTCATCCTGCAAAAGCATCGTCGCCGCCTCCATCAATCCCACCACATTTATCTTATCGTCCAGCGTCCCGCGCCCCCAGATATATCCATCTTTAATGGCGCCGCTGAACGGCCCCTGCTCCCAGGCATCTTCATTCTCTATAGGCACTACATCCGTATGGCCGATAAGTAGGACAGGCAGCAAATTCGGATCTCTCCCCTTCCATTTGTAAATATTGCTAAACTCATTTATCGGTTGCAAGTGGGTACGCGCATACAAAAGTGGGTAATTTTTCCTGAATAGACTATCCAAATTTTCAAATGCAAGTGTGTCTATACGATCTGCATAAGACAGCGTCGGTATCTGGATAGAGGAGATGAATCGCTGCGTACACTTATCGTCGAGCTCGATCTTTTCGATAGGCTTCACCGCTGCCAACTGTTTCGATGTAAAACTTAAGGTCTTAAATATAAATATGATGGCCAGCACTATCAGCGCTGAGAACCCTACCGCAAAAATCAATTTGAAAAACTTCTTCATTATCCTCAAAAGTAATACAATTTTTCGCGATGCTGAAGGGTATCTCCAAGCTATTTGCACTAGGAGAGTAGAACTAGTGTTTGCCTGCCAGACGGAATGAAATGATTGCCGGAATAAGTGAATTGTAGGCTGGGGGTCATCACGATCCAGACTGGCAAGGCTTCTAAGCCAGCGCTTAGTCAGGACGTGACCAGGCTCTTCACTATATCCCATTTTTTTTTGCAAACGCAAAGAAAAAATGGGATGCCGTTGCGATCCTTTGCCCTTACGCTCTCCGAGCGTCGAGCTTGGGGCGCAAGCGCCGTCGCGTTTTTTATTACTATGGAGAAAGTGTATAAGTCATCGCTCTGCGGCTATTTAATCTGTTAGCCACAGCGAAGTATTTTCGGATATGTGCTGTAGGTTTTAGTAGGCTAATGTTCTAGCAATAAACTTACTCGATAATCAAATTACATTTACTTTAGATGCTGTGTTAGTAGAAACACAGTTTGTTGTAATTCTCTAGCGAGAAACTCGTATGCTTATCTGGTATAAGCATGTAGTCCTTTTGATTTTACTGAGTACATTATTCTCCTAGTTCCGTTTTTATTCTATCGACCACTTTTTTAATCTTCGTTTCCATCTGGTTATAGTAGCGAAGGCTAAATTCTCGGTTGTATTTTATCTTCAAGATATAACTTAGGAGTAAGTTCTTTTCCGCTAGTGGTAGATTTATAGGTTGTGCGATATCGATTATCTCCCCTGCTTGATCAAATATTAGGTAAGGAGAAATAATTCGATTGAAATCTTCAAAGTAGTTTTTCTGAAATTGACCTTCATGGTATTCTTCTTCTAAAAACTTGAGTGCTCTAAAGTCATATGCATACAAAGAAATAATATCATATCTCAGAGAGTCGTTTTCGATCAGTTCTAGTCCTTTGGACTTTAAAGTCTGATAGCCTGATGAGTTCTGCATGGAAGAAAAATCTCTAGTCAGTGCGATGTATCGGTAAACTAGAGAATCTGAATTAACTTCTTCACCACTGATAATTTTTTGCCAAAACTTGCAAGCAGATAAGCCAACTTTATGCCCTTTACTATTGAGTAGAATGTCGTCTACATCTTTGAGGAGGCCGTTCGATATTTCTTGCAAGATTTTATTTGTAGCTATAGCATCTTTTCTATTATCATTCCAATTGTTCAGTGCGAAAGCGGATAATACTGCTATAAAAATAGAGAAAAACTCCAAGGCATATTTGCGCCAGTTCGTTATTTTTAATTTGGGAAGTTTTGGTTTCATTATATTGAATGTAAATTACTCAAATTTCGGTGTCTTACATAAAGTTTTCTCTGAATCATATTTGAGTCCACTTCGAAAACGCACAAAACCAAAAATGTTTCTTTTGTCGATATTTTTCACTTTCTCAAAAAATACCTCTTGAAATCTAAAATAACGCATGTAATTTGATACAAATAATCAATCTCTTCGTTAAAAATGCTCCCCGATAAAATTCGGGGCAGGCTATGATAGCTCAGGCTA
>ENA-ORXT01001136-ORXT01001136.1-marine-metagenome-genome-assembly--contig:-NODE-1136-length-37138-cov-10.604031_pt1 | contig 37138 bp, 28 predicted proteins | sample MGYA00237868_ERZ511482 | MGnify/ENA metagenome assembly ERZ511482 | reverse complement strand
ATAAAAGATGCTGAACAAATTCAGCAAATAAAAAAATCCCGCTTGCACGAGATTGTAAAACAAAAGTACAAAATTTTTGAATAAACTGATTAAAAAAAGCGGTCTTTGTTTAACTGAATTTGCTTTACTTTTTTAAATAGACCCTTTAGTTTTTATTGTAAATTGCGTTTTAATTTTTAACTTATGAAGTCTTTATATAGCTTAGTTTTAATGTTCTTTTTAGTCGCTTGTAGTGGCAATTCTGTTGATGATAAAAACTGTAGATTTTTACTTGATATTGGCGTTAACATTGATATTAATTTAAGCTTACCAGAATATCAAATCTTAAATTCTTCTGGTAATTCGGTTTATATTCCAAATGTAGGTAATGGCGGTATTATTTTAGCTAAAGTAGGTTATGATTATTTTGCTTGGGATGCTACCGACCCAAATCAGCCTCAAAGTGAATGCTCGCTATTGGTTGACCTTAATGATATTAAATTAAACTACGGATTAAGCGCTAAAAGCCATTGTGAAGATGAAAACGAGTATAGCTTTGTAAATGGGCTTCCTTTAAAAAATAGTGAATTACGTTGCCCTTTAAGAAATTACCGTACACAAGTATCTGGCAATACGCTTTTAATTTTTAATTAAGAAGCCTTCAGTTTTTAAAAATTTTAGGACAGAAAAAGACCTGTAAGGTTTTAACTTTCCTTAAGCTCATCTCTTATAATATTTATATTTTAACCTTCTTAATTTCGATAAAATCGAAATTGTCCTCCCTTTAAAACAAAAAGGAAGAACAAGTTCTATTAATATTTTAAGTTAAAATTATTGAATCTAAAATTTCAAAGTAGCACCCATTAAAAAATTGGTTGTAGCTTGTGGATAGTATCCTGTATAATAATCAGTTGTTGTTCCTGTTGAACTCGTATTGTCATCAAAATCAAACGAACCAAAATACCCATTAGAAACATATTTTCTATTCAATACATTGTTAAACAAACCTGATAATATGATGGACTTGAATAATTTATTAGGCTTTATTTCGTAACTAATACTAATATCATTAACAAAATAGTCCGCTAAAACAGATTCTTCATTATCTGTATTTCCCATATATTGCTCGCCAACAAATTTGCTTAGTAGAGATAATTGTAAACGTTCTACTGGAAAGAAATTTAAAGCATTACCTATTACTAATTCTGGAGAAAATGAAATATTAGTATTTCCTAAATCAACTAGTTCACCATTTATTGAAGATGAAAAATCTTTGTTTTTATTGCTACTTACAGCAATATTTGTAGACGTACTGAAATACTTACTAAACTGAATATTAGCATCAACTTCTAAACCTAATCTATAACTTTTCCCGCTTGTAGCTCTAATTGGGCTTCCAACATCATCCAACTCACCAGTTAATACAAGTTGATTTTGATAAAACATGTAATACAGATTTGTGTTTACACTTGCTTTTTTACTTTTATAACGCCAACCTAATTCAATATCATTTAATGTTTCATTTTCTGTAACGCCTGCTTCAAAATCATCACGGTTCGGTTCTCTATTCGCTATTCCGTAAGACACATAAAAACTACTAAAATCACAATGTTTATAAGTTAAACCTACTTTCGGGTTGAAAAAATTAAAACTAGCATCTGTAATAAATTCAGATAAATTAGAATTAATACCATTTGTTTTATAGTTTACAAATCGCCCTTGCAAATCAATAAACCCAGTAAATTTTTTAGATAGTTTAAACGTTGCTTTTGAAAATATGCTGAAATCGTTTTTAGTGGCATCACCTTCATAATAGCGATCTCTAATATTTGTATTTGGGACTAAGTTGCTTCCCCAAATCACTTCTCCAAAATGGTCACCATCGTAAGTACTATAAGATAATCCTGAAATAATTTCCAAGGTGTTTTTCTTATAAGTTACATTCGCATTTAAAACATAAAAATTATTATCTAACCATCTACGAACTATCACATCTGAATCATCTTCAATAAGATCATTAAAGTCTTCCGCAGACTCTTCATCTTTAAATTGTTCAAAATAGCCTTTTCCTTTAGTATAATTCAATCCTAAATTTGTAGACCAGTTATTATCAAAACGCTCATTCCAATGTAGTTGGTAATGATCTTGCCAATAATTATCGGTTTCATTTTCATAGGTGTATGGGTTTTGACGACGGTCTTCTCCTAATTGATCCGCGGTTAAACCGAACCATGATTGGTAGGTGCGTTCCACATTCCCAAAAGTTAAAGCTTTAATTAACGTATTGTCATCCTTATATATCCCTTGTATGAAATACGACTTTAAATCTGTAAAAGCACGATCCACATAACCATCAGAATCTATTTTTGAAAAACGCCCAGAAATTTCAAAATGGTCATCTAGCAATCCTGTACTTAATTTTACCGTATGCTTTCTTGTACCAAAACTACCAAAGCTATTGGCAATTTCTCCTGAAGCCTCTTCTGAAAAGGCATCAGTTAATAAATTTAAACTCGCACCAAAAGCACCTGAACCATTTGTAGATGTTCCAACACCACGCTGTAATTGTATACTTTCTGTTGATGATGCAAAATCACCTAAATTTACCCAAAAAGTCCCTTGGCTTTCAGGATCATTATACGGAATTCCATTAATGGTTACATTCACCCGAGTAGCATCTGTTCCACGTACTCTAATTCCTGTATAACCCACACCTGCTCCAGCATCACTTGTAGTTACTACCGATGGTAGAAAGTTAAGCAGAATAGGAATATCCTGTCCTAAATTACGTTTTGCCAATGCTTCTTTAGAAATGTTAGAATGTGTGATTGGAGAATCGGCATCAACACGTACCGCTTTCACTAAAACTTCGTCTAGTTTTTCTGTTTTAGTTGAATCTTGAATTTTTTGATTTTGTTGCGCGTTCACGCTGACTGATAACACCAAAAGTGTTAAAAAAAGAAAAATGTTTTTCATTACGATTATTTTTATAATCGAATAAAAAGAGGTAATTATTCTTTATTATTAATAATTAGTTTTTTGAACGCTTCACTTATACGAAATCATATTATTGATTTTAACTTATTCAAATCTTTAATTATTATCTAATTAAGATTTAGATGTGAAAAAAACAACATTGATGAGCTTATCGCACTCGCTAAAATTATCCGCTGGATATTTTCTTTACGTTCACTTCCTAAACAGCATTACCTGTTCTAGGTTCAATGGGTATGATCTCAGCCTTTTTAGAAGTTAAAAGTTAAAAGCTAAAAGTTAAAAGTCTAAATAGACGGCAAACTAAAAACTGATGACTGCTAACTGAAAAAGCACCCCTTTTGTGAGAACGCTGCAAATTTAGGTAACAATTAAGAATTTACCGTTAAAAACGACACTATTTTTATTCCAAATCTGGTTTTTGTCTATTCGCCTTTTTCTCAGAACGTTTTCGCTTACTTTTAAGCCGTTTTTTAATGATAGATTTAGGTACTTTTGTTGGTTTGCGCTTTTTTGGGGTTTTTAATCCTTCCCTTATTAGTCTTAAAAAACGTTTAATAACAAGTTCTTTATTTTTATGCTGGCTTCGGCTGTCGTCACATTGCAAAATAAGCACCCCCTCTTTTGTTAACCTATTTTGAAGTTTCTTAAGAAGAAGTTCTTTTTGGACTTCATTAAAAAAAAGCGATTCTAACAAATTAAATGTTAATTCAACTTTTGATGACACTTTATTTACATGTTGCCCACCACTGCCAGAACTTCTTACAGCTTTAAATTTTAACTCTTGTAATATGGACTTATCATTAAGCATCAGGATACTTGATGCACAGGTTTTAGTAAATCGTTTACTGTTTTAACGGGATTAAAGGTTTCAAGAGGAACTTCTACAAAAATAGAATTCCAATACGCCATACTTCCATTCCATAAGCCTGGAAGTTCTAACGCTTCAATATCTACACCGTTTTGTGTTTTTGTAGTGATAAAAGCAGCTTCAGAATCGACAAATTTTCTTAAATCGAACTTATTTCCTTTATAATCTTTAACACCGCAAACTAAATCTGTTGGGTTAAAGTGGGTTGCTTTATAAACTATACTTTGCTGATTTCTTCTACTGAAATTTATCTGTGCAAACTCAACTATTTGTAATGATACGTTACCGCCTTCATCTTTAACCCAAAAAGGGCCTCCTCCCGGCTCACCTTGGTTTTTAACCATGCCACAAGCACGAATAGGCCTGTTAAATTTATCTTTTAAATATGCTATCTTCTTTTGAACCGAATAGCCTTCAAAATCAATATTTATTGGCACATTAAGTCTGTAACGTAAAAACAACGCCATAACTTTAAAATCGGCATCAATCAGATTTCCTTCATCTAATTTTCGTAAATATGCGAATACATTATCTTGAGCTTCAATTAAAACACCTGCTAATAATTTTTTGTAATTTGATACAGCAATATTCCTATCTGAAACAACGATATTATCAATGTTTTTTATGAAAATTAAATCATTATCTAAATCATTTAAATTCGCTAAAAGCGCACCGTGTCCTGCTGGCCTGAACAAAATCGACCCATCTTCATTTCTAAAAATTTCGTTTTTAGCTGTTAAAGCTACTGTTTCGGTTATTTCTTTTTGAAATGAAAAAGATACTTCAAAATTTGTTTTCGTTTCACTTTCTAAGCTTTGCCTAATTTTACTTAGTTTATTCTTGAAATATAAATGATGATTTTTTGAAACCGTAAAATGAAGGTTAGCTTTTCCATTGGAAGAGGCATATAATGTAGATTCAAATAAATGTTCTTCAAAGGCTGTTTTCACCTCATTATCATATTTATGAAACGGTAATAACCCCTTTGGAAGAAAACCATAATTAAGTCCGCTGTTATCCAGCATCGCTTTGACGAAATGAAAATATTTTGAGTCTTCCGATAGAACATCAAAATTTTGAGTCATCTTTTTTACTTTTGAAATAACTTCATTATAAAAAGGAAACTGCTTAAGGTTATCAATAAAATTAATTATTAAAGTATTATTTTCTCTTTCAGCATATGTTGAAATACTTTCTTTTTCAGGTTGAAAATTTTTAATAAACTGAAACAAAAATTTAAACATCCGTGTAGCAGCACCAGAGGCAGGAACAAACTTAACTATAGAAAATTCGTTTTGTTTAGCTTCATATAAGCTTATAAAATCTTGGATTTCATCTTTGTCATAACTCTCAATTCCTTTCCCAATGGTTGCTGCCGAAATCAAATTGGAAAAAGACATCCCCTCTTTTAAGCGCAATATTTGTGCATTTACTGCATCCAATGTGATACCTTTATTTTTTATTTGTTGAATATCTTTATCTGAAAACATTTATACCTTTAAATTTAATAGTTTATCAATATGCTTTACCGCAGTTTCTAAACGTGTTCTTTTATTTCCTTTAAGTAATACATAGGGTTTATTATATTTTTTTAACGTATTTTGGAAAGCTTGAAACATCTCCTCACGTTTTTCAGGCTTGTCGCGCAAATCATCAGCTTCCCAAGGCGTATCAATATAAGTTAAAAAATACAAATCGTAAGTATTTTCCAGAGCATATTTTTCTAATAGTGGGTCACAACCTCCTAAATAATAAGCTTCGGAATATACCTTGGTTTCTAACAAATCGGTATCGCAAATTAAAACTGAATCCGTTTTTTGTGCCAACTTATTTTCTAATTTGATTTGCCCCTTTGCTATTGGTAATAAATCTTCTGCCTGGCATGTTTTACGTTCATTATTCCATTTATTCTGAAGATATTCACGTGCATATTCTGGCACCCAAACCGAGTTGTAATACCGTGCTAACTGACGAGACAAGGTCGTTTTTCCGGTAGATTCTGGCCCAAACAAAACTACTTTTATGCAGTTAGCGGGCTGTTGTTTATATTGTTCTTCCATGCTAAATATCCAAAAATGGCAATAAATGTAAAACCTAAATACTGAAAACTAGTAAATGTAAAGCCCTTATAAAAATATAAGGGTATGGAAATAAGATCTCCTACTATCCAAAAAAGCCAATTTTCCAATTTTTTTCTAGCCATTAACCACATACCTACAAAAAATATAGCTGTAGTAATAGTATCCACGTAGGCCGTCCAGCTTATCCATTTATCAAACGCTTGATAGACTAAATAAACGAATATTAAAGCTGCTAAAAATATTGCTGTACTTGTTTTTTTTTCGCGGAAGGACATTCTAGAAATTTGAGCAACATGCTCACCAGTACCTTTCCTTGTCCAGATATACCAACCGTAAATACTCATTATAAAATAATAGCCATTTATCATCATATCTCCCAATAAGCCCCATTTGAGCAATAGATACACAAAAATAACGGTACTAATCATACCTGTTGGAAAAACTAAAACATTATTTTCTTTTGAATACCAAACAGAAAGGAAACCAAAAAATACGGCTATAATTTCGAGAATAACATCTGTGGTTTCGTATCCTGAATACTGACCGAAGAAAAGCTCAAAAATGGAATTTACAGTCATTATAAAATGTTCTAAAATTAGTTCTACTCATATTTTTATCCTTTCTTTTTCTCTACAATTGATAACGGTTTTATCTATTTGATTTCTTTTTAAATAACAAATTTTCATTTTGTTATTATCGTGCGGCTAATATTAAAAAATTTATGGGGTTTTTATTTCTTCAAAAAATAATTCATCATCTTCTAAAGCTGTACCAATAACCACTAAATCTGCTCCAGCATTATAAGCACTTTCTAACTGGGTTTTATTTCTAATCCCTCCACCAACTATCAACGGAATATTCAATTCGTTTTTTACAGAACTTACTACATCACTGGTTATTGGTTTTTTTGCGCCACTTCCAGCTTCCAAATATATAATTTTCATTCCAAGTAGTTGTCCTGCTTTTGCGGTATCAACGATATTTTGAATATGATGTCTTGACATTGGTTTTGTACCCGTTACTTGTTGTACTGCTGTTTCCTTTCCACTTTCAATTAAAACATAACCTGTAGGGATCACTTCCAATGTCGTATTTCTCAGTATTGAAACTGATTCAACATGTTTTCCAATTAAATACTCAGGGTTTCTACCAGAAAGTAAAGACAAAAACAACAACCCATCGGCTTTATCTGTAATTTGGGTAACATCTCCAGGAAATAAAACAATTGGTAAAACCGTGTGATTTTTAATTTCTGAAACTAAGTGACCCGTAGCATCTTCATGAACAATACTGCCTCCAATAAAAATATGAGTAGCGATAGATGCATTTACTTTTTTAATGAATGACGTTATCTTTTCAAATGGAAATTTATCAGGATCAATTAATACCGCTAAAAGTTTTTCACTTTTAGAAATTGACCTTATTATATCTTGATATATCTCTTCTTTTTTTGACACAAATTAATGACTATTTTTTTTATTTTTTTTTGATTTCTGTTTTGCCTGTTTTCTATTGCATAGCGTAAGCACAAGTAAAACCTTCAAACTCTAAAAAGTGAATATTATAGCGGTGTTTTTTTGATTTGTAATCAATCCACGCTGTTGTTTCAGTATCATGTATTGAAAATGGAATAACTAAAAAACATTTTTTAAAACTTAGTCCTGGCGTAGCGAAAAGCTTGTATAAGGATTCTTTAACACACCAAATAGTAGTTAATTTTTTAATATAATCAGCATCGTTTTCATTCAAATAATCAAACTCATAACCAATAAATTTATGTGCTATAACATGAATTTTATCACGCTGTTTTTCAATATCGACACCTACCTTAACGTCACTAATAATAACTGCCGAAAACTCGAATGAATGTGTAATTGAAATTTGTTTACCGTCTTTCAAATGTGGTTTTCCGTTTTCATCGTATAACAAATCGGCATCCGTGTATCCAAATTCTTGAAGCAAATGTCGAACGCTTAAAAAGCCGCGCCTGTGTAATTCACTTTTCATACCTAAAACACGCTCTAGGGCAACAGGCTTTAAATTGACCTTATCCATTAAATAATCGTAAGACTCTGTAATCTTCCAGATTTTAACAAAAGTTTCAGAATTTGGAGTAATAGTTTTATATAAAGGCATTTAATAATATAAAAGTTAATAGTTATATTTGCATCGCCTAGGGCAGATTGGTTATTTGGTAAGCGAATTTAACTAAATTAAGCACCATTTACAATCAGGTTTTGGGTTTTTAAACAAAAGAAAAATTACTATGAGTACAAAAACAATTCCTTACGTAGCAAACAAAGTAAAAGATATATCTCTTGCAGATTGGGGACGAAAAGAAATAAAATTAGCTGAAGCAGAAATGCCAGGTTTAATGAGTCTTCGTGAAGAATATAAAAACGAGCAACCTTTAAAGGGTTCGAGAATTGCTGGATGTTTGCACATGACTATACAAACAGCCGTTTTAATTGAAACTTTACAGGCTTTAGGCGCAGAAGTAACTTGGAGTTCTTGTAATATATTCTCAACACAGGATCAAGCTGCGGCTGCCATTGCTGCTGCCGGAACTTCGGTTTATGCTTGGAAAGACATGACGGAAGAAGAATTTGATTGGTGCATCGAACAAACTTTATTTTTTGGTGAAGATAGAAAACCGCTTAACCTAATTCTTGATGATGGTGGCGATTTAACCAATATGGTTTTAGATAAATACCCAGAATTATCAGCAGGTATTAAAGGGTTGTCAGAAGAGACTACAACAGGTGTTCACAGACTTTACGAACGTGTAAAAAATGGTACTTTAACTATGCCGGCTATTAATGTGAATGATTCTGTTACAAAATCTAAATTCGACAATAAGTACGGTTGTAAAGAAAGTGCTGTAGATGCGATTCGTCGTGCCACAGATATTATGTTGGCAGGAAAACGTGTAACCGTTTGTGGTTATGGCGATGTTGGAAAAGGTACAGCAGCCTCTTTTAAAGGTGCAGGAAGTATTGTAACCGTTACAGAAATCGATCCTATTTGTGCGCTTCAAGCGGCCATGGATGGATTTGAAGTCAAGAAATTAGAAACTGTTGTTGGTAATTCTGATATTGTAATTACAACAACAGGAAATAAAGATATTGTTAGAGCGGAGCATTTTGAAGCGATGAAAGATAAAGTTATCGTTGCAAATATTGGCCATTTTGATAACGAGATTCAAGTAGGTTGGTTAAATGAGAATCATGGCCATACTAAAGATACTATTAAGCCTCAAGTTGATAAATATAACATCAACGGAAAAGATATAATTCTTTTAGCTGAAGGCCGTTTAGTAAATTTAGGTTGCGCAACTGGCCATCCAAGTTTTGTAATGAGCAACTCATTTACAAACCAAACCTTAGCACAAATAGAGCTTTGGAAAAACAGCGATAAGTATGAAAATGACGTGTACATGTTGCCAAAAGTATTAGACGAAAAAGTAGCAAAATTGCATTTAGAGAAAATTGGTGTTGAGCTTACTGAATTAGCAGAATACCAAGCAGACTATATTGGCGTAAAAGTTGAAGGCCCTTATAAGCCAGAGCATTATAGATACTAAAACCAATTTTGTAATTCTCACGAAGGTGGAGATTTCATGAATTTAAACTGTAAACTGGTATAGAAACAAAAAAAACGAATCCAATTGGATTCGTTTTTTTGTTTCTATTATGAGTTATTAATTGATTATTTTAATTTCTTTTTAACCTCAACCTCATGGAAAGCTTCAATAATATCACCTTCTTTGATATCATTGAAATTTTTAAGTTGCATACCACAATCGTAGCCTTTAGCTACTTCTTTGGCATCATCCTTAAATCGTTTCAGTGATGTTAATTCACCTGTATACACGACAACACCTTCACGAATCAATCTGATTCCAGAATTTCTAAATATTTTACCATTAGTAACCATACAACCTGCAATTGTTCCGATTTTAGATACTTTAAATATTTCTCTAATTTCAGCAGTACCCGTAATCTCTTCTTTAAGCTCTGGAGATAACATTCCTTCCATAGCATCTTTAAGATCGTTAATGGCATCATAAATAATAGAGTATGTTCTGATATCGATTTCTTCTTTATCAGCAATGCTCCTTGCGTTTCCGACAGGTCGCACATTAAATCCGACAATAATTGCATCAGAAGCCGAAGCTAATAGCACATCACTTTCCGTAATAGCACCAACACCTTTATGTAGGATATTTACTTGAATTTCTTCAGTAGATAATTTTTGGAATGAATCTGTTAAGGCTTCGACTGAACCATCCACGTCACCTTTAAGTATGATGTTTAATTCTTGGAAATCTCCAAGAGCAATACGGCGTCCAATTTCATCAAGTGTGATATGACGCTGTGTTCTAACGGATTGTTCACGTTGCAGTTGCGCGCGTTTCGAAGCAATTTGTTTCGCTTCGCGCTCGTCTGCAAATACATTGAATTTATCGCCAGCTTGAGGCGCACCATCTAACCCTAATATGGAAACTGGTATTGAAGGCCCAGCTTCAATAACATCGTTACCACGTTCATCATGCATCGCTTTAATTTTACCACTATGCTGACCTGCTAAAACATAATCACCAACTCTTAATGTTCCTGCTTGAACCAGTATGGTTGAGACATAACCACGCCCTTTATCTAAAAACGCTTCAACAACCGTACCTATAGCTGGTTTATCTGGATTTGCTTTAAGCTCTAATAATTCAGCTTCGAGCAATACTTTTTCTAATAATTCTTTAACACCGGTACCAATCTTAGCTGATATGTCATGCGATTGTACTTTACCTCCCCAATCTTCAACTAAAAGATTCATTTGTGCTAGTCCATCTTTAATTTTCTCAGGATTAGCGGCAGGTAAATCAATTTTATTAATAGCAAAAACAATAGGTACTCCAGCCGCTTGTGCATGTGAAATAGCCTCTTTAGTTTGCGGCATAATATCATCATCTGCAGCTGCGACAATAATAGCGATATCTGTAACTTGAGCACCACGTGCACGCATGGCTGTAAAGGCCTCGTGACCAGGTGTATCTAAAAAGGCAATTTTTTGACCGCCATCTAATTGCACACCATAGGCACCAATATGCTGTGTAATTCCACCGGATTCTCCTGCGATTACATTTTCTTGACGGATGTAATCCAAAAGGGATGTTTTACCATGATCTACGTGCCCCATTACTGTAACAATTGGTGCACGCGGTTTTAAATCTTCTGGTTTATCTATAAATTCTTCAATAGATTCTTCAATATCCGCCGTTACAAATTCTACTTGATATCCAAATTCATCAGCAACGATAGAAAGCGTTTCAGCATCTAAGCGTTGATTCATCGTCACCATCATACCAAGAGACATACATGCTGAAATGATTTCGGTAACTCCTACATCCATCATGGTAGCCATTTCACTAGCTGTAACAAATTCTGTTACTTTAATGATTTTGCTTTCTGCTGCTTCAATTTGTTGATCGATTTCAGTCTGCTCTCTATGCTTATCCCTTTTATCTCTTCTGTTTTTCGCTCCTCTTCCTTTGCTTGATTTACCTTGAAGTTTTTCAAGTGTTTCACGTACTTGTTTTTTAACATCTTCTTCAGAAGGCTCTTCTTTTGGAGTATTACGGCGTCCTTGCCCTGGTTTTCCTCTAAATCTACTATCGTTCCCACCAGTTCTAGCCCCACCTCTATTATCTGGCGCTCCTGCTTTACTAATTCTACGACGCTTTCTTTTATTAGCATCGCCAGCTTTAGCTGCAGGTTTCTTTTCTTCTTTTTTCTTTTTAGGCTTATTAAATTTAGATAAATCAATTTTATCTCCAGCTATTTTTGGCCCTGAGAGTTTTTTATACTGAGTCTCTACTTTTTCATCTGGAGTTACTAACTCTCCGTCAACAACTACTTGTTTAAGTGCAGGTTTTGAGTCTTCTTTCTTTTCTGATATTGGCTTATCTTCAACTTTAGGCGTTTCTGTTTCTGTTTCAGGAGTTTCTACTTTAGGTGTTTCCGTTTTGGAAACAACCTCCTTTGCAACGTCCTTAGCAGGGGCAACACTTTGCGCTTTTGGCTCAATAGGTTTTTCCTGAACCTTTTTCTTAGCATCTAAATCTATTTTACCAACAGTTTTAGGGCCTGCAAGTTCTGTTGAAGCTTTAACGACTTCCTCTTGTCTAGCCTTTTCTCGGGCTTCTTGTGCTTTTTGTCTAGCTTCTAATTCTTTTTCACGCTTAATACGTAAATCTTCCTTTTCCTTCAGCTTAGCTTCGCTTACTTCTTGAGACTTCATTTTCTTATTAGCATCCGTCTCAAATTCACCCGAAAGAAGATTATAGGTTTCCTCAGAAATTTTTGTAGTGGGACGCTTCTCTATATCTACACCTTTAGAATCTAAAAATTCCACAGCACGATCTAGAGAGATATTAAGCTCACGTAATACTTTGTTTAATCTAATTGTTTCAGCCATAATCGCCTTTAAAATACTCAAATATATGTATTATACCTTTTCAGGCATAATAAAATGCAAATCTGCATTATTATTTACTATTCTTCAAATTCTTCTTTAAGAATTCTCATAACATCTTGAATGGTTTCCTCTTCAAGGTCGGTTCGCTTTACAAGATCTTTAACATCTTGTTCTAATATACTCTTAGCAGTATCTAATCCTGCTTTACTAAACTCTTCAATAATCCAGCCTTCAATTTCATCTGTAAACTCACGTAACTCTACATCTTCCTCAGCTCCTTCTCTAAATACATCAATTTCAAAGCCTGTTAATTGTCCTGCCAATCGGATGTTATGACCGCCTCGGCCAATCGCTTTACTAACCTCTTCTGGCTTAAGGATAACCTCTGCACGTTTTGTTTCTTCATCTAATTTAATAGAGGTAACACGTGCCGGGCTTAGTGCTCTGGTAATAAATAATGGCAAGTTACTTGTATAGTTTATAACATCGATATTCTCGTTTCCTAACTCACGTACAATACCGTGAATTCTAGAACCTTTCATACCAACACAAGCACCAACCGGATCTATTCTATCATCATAAGAATCTACAGCTACTTTTGCTTTTTCACCAGGGATCCTAACAACATGCTTAATAGTAATTAGACCATCGAAAACTTCTGGTATTTCTTGTTCAAATAGTTTCTCCAAAAACTTAGGAGAACTTCTTGACATGATAATTGTTGGTTTAGCGCCTTTAAGCTCTACACTATCAATAACACCACGAACATTATCTCCTTTTCTGAAAAAATCTGAAGGTATTTGTCTGTCTTTTGGCAATACAATTTCATTACCTTCATCATCTAACAAAATTACTGCTCTATGTCGAATATGATGAACTTCAGCTGTATAAATCTCTCCTACTAAATCTTTAAATTGCTTGTAAATTATAGTATTATCATGCTCGTGAATCTTAGAGATTAAGTTTTGGCGTAATGCTAAAATAGCACGTCTTCCTAAATCGATAAGTTTCACTTCTTCAGACACATCTTCACCAACTTCAAAATCGGGCTCTATTTTTCGAGCTGCGGTTATAGAGATTTCTTGATTTGGTTCTTCAACCTCACCATCGGCAACGACAATTCTATTTCTCCATATCTCTAAATCGCCTTTATCTGGATTAACAATAATATCAAAATTATCATCATCACCAAACTTCTTTTTTAGGGCACTTCTAAATACGTCTTCTAAAATTGCCATTAACGTTACTCTGTCAATTAGCTTATCATCTTTGAATTCAGAAAAAGATTCAATTAACGCGACATTTTCCATAACTCTTTAAATTAAAATTTAATCATAACTTTTGCTTCTACAATATTTTCATAAGGAATATTTGCTTCCTTTTTAACAGTTACTTTACCCTTACCTATTGGTTTTGGCTCCCTAACCTTCCACTCTAATGTAATATTATCATCAGTTGCTTTAGTAAGTATTCCTTCTATTACCTCAGATGCTGTTCTTACTTTAAGTGTTCTTTTAACATTTTTTTTATACTGGCGTTTGTGCGTTAGTGGAGATGCTGCTCCTGCGGACATAACCTCTAAAGAAAAATCGTGCTCTTCTCTATCTATATTATGTTCTATAGCTCTACTAATAAACATGCAATCCTCAACTAGAAGCCCATTATCACCGTCTACTACGATTTTTATATGATTTTCTGTAGTAATAGAAAAGTCAATTAAAAATAAATCTGGACGTTCCAATAAAGCAGTGTCAAGCAATTCTGTAATCTTAGTTTTAAACATTTTTAGTATAAAAAGAGGGGACTTTCTGTCCCCTCATATTCTTAATTTGCCTTTCAACGGTGCAAATATATAATATTTTATTGATTTTTAAAGGAATATTTCATAAATTTAGATACACCATTACTAACTTAATATGAAAAATATACTCGTCCCAACCGATTTTTCTGATCAAGCTGAAAATGCTTTAAAAGTTGCCGCACAATTGGCTAGAACCTATAACGCTGAAATTTATTTACTTCACATCATAGAAATACCGTTCCATGAAGTGGATGCTATGACTTCGCAAAGTGATTTACCTGAAGCGATGTTTTTTATGAAGCTAGCACATAAAAAGTTTGAAAAACTATTAAATAAGGATTATTTAAAAAATATTAAGGTACATGAAACTGTCGATTTTCATGAAATATTTAAAGGTGTTTTTCATAGCTCCAAAAAACATAATATCGATTTAATAATTATGGGCTCCAATGGCATAAGTGGTTTAAGAGAAATGCTTATTGGCAGTAATACCGAAAAAGTGGTTAGAACTTCTGAATTACCCGTACTTGTAGTAAAAAAAGAGCATGAAAATTTTAATGTTGAAAATTTTGTTTTTGCTTCTGATTTTAAAGAGGAAAGTAAAGCAACCTATTTAAAAGCAATTGAATTTGCTAAGGTTTTGGGTGCCAAGATACATTTACTTACGGTTAACACCCCAAATAGATTTGTGAATTCTGAACATGCTAATTCAAGGATGAAGGATTTTGCTAATGCATCTGATTTCGATAATTATACCATGACTATTTATAATGATGCTACTGTTGAAAAGGGCATTATGAACTTTTCACAATCTATACATGCCGATTTAATTGGTATGAGCACTCATGGCAGACAAGGTATTTCACATTTTTTTAATGGTAGTATAAGTGAAGATTTAGTTAATCATGCTAAAAGACCTGTGGTTACTTTTAAAATCTAAAAACTTAATTTGCAGAACCTTTTTCTGTTTTTGGGATTTCAGCAAAACATGTATGTTCATAAATTCAAAATCACAAGATAGAAATGCATGAACAACAAGCTACAGCATTTTCCTGACAGGTATGTGGAAAGGCGCGAGAACTTTAAGCGAAAATCCCGATTCTTGGGTAACGCCCAAATAAAATTATGAACAAAAAAACTAACTTGTAATAATTAAACTAAATAATATTAACTGACAGATTACTATGGCTTTTTATCATGCTTTAAAATATTATAAAAAAAACCCAGACCCCGATTACCCGAATAAAGAATCTTGGATATCCTCCCGGTTATTAACACTTCGACATGATTTATATAAAGGTATTAAAAAAAATAGACAGGCCAACTCACTAATTATAGGGTCATGGAATATCCGGGCTTTTGATAACGGGGTTTTAAGAATGGACGAGAGCTACCATTACATTGCTGAGATTATTGACCATTTTGATATTTGCGCCATACAAGAGGTGAAAAATGATTTAGATCCCTTAAGACGTTTAATTGGGTTACTTGGCCCTAGTTGGGATTTCTTTGTTTCAGATGTCTCCATTCACAAGGGAGGGAATAATGAGCGTATGGCGTTTGTTTACAATAAGAACAAAGTGCGTTTTCGTAATTTAATTGGAGAGATTGTTTTACCAAGAGAGACTTTAATTGCTGGAGAGCAAGTGGCGCGTTCGCCATTTTTTGCATCATTCCAAGCGGGCTGGTTTAAATTTTCATTATGTTCTGCGCATATTATTTATGGAAATGATTTAGCGATGCGAGCAGCAGAAATTAAATCTGTAGCAAGTATTTTAGTAAAACGCGCTAAACAAGAGGATCAAGTCCATATTTTTCTTGGAGATATGAATATTGAAAAAAAAGATGATGAGGTTATGCAAGCGCTTAAAGACTCCAAATTAACAACTCCTGATTTTGGCCCAACAAATTTGGGTGGCAACAGGTGGTTCGATCAAATGGCATTTACGGCAAAAGGGAAAGCAGGAAATAAAACGCGCCTATTACGCCACGGAACTTTTGATTGGCGCCATGCTATTTTTGGGCCGCACCCAACGGAAAAAGCCCCAGAACTTACCGCTGAGGATATTGCGGCAGGTAAATCTCGACTAACCAAGGAAGAGTTACTTCATCATTATGAAAATATAGTAATTAAAATCAGGGAGAATCACGGAAAAGCACCTTATACTAATTGGACTAAATCTTATAAAAACTGGACAACCTATGAGATGTCTGACCACTTACCTATATGGATGGAGCTCGAAATTGATTATTCAGATGACTATTTGCGTCGGTACCTCTAATAAAAAATAAAAAAATCCTTACTGTAAAAAGTAAGGATTTTTTAAATTTATGTTGGCCCAATAGGTCTCGAACCTATACTCTTTTGCACCAAAAACAAACGTGTTACCAGTTACACCATAGGCCAAAATCTCAAAAGAGAGTGCAAATTTAATATAAAAATTGCTTTGCACAAGTTTTTTTGAAAAATAATATCTAATATTTATCATTTTTTTAGTTTTAAGAGTTTACCATGTATGTTAAGACAAACTAAATAGTTAGGTCTCATTTCATATTTATTGTTAAATTCGCCAAAGCAAATAAATACAGATACATATGGCACATGTAAACTATAAAAAATGGAACACGATTTTAGGCTGGTTTTCTTTTTTAATAGCGCTTACAACCTATAGTTTAACGGTTGAACCTACAGTAAGTTTTTGGGATGCTGGCGAGTACATTTTAACTTCAGCAAAATTACAGGTTGGCCATCCACCGGGAGCGCCGTTGTTTCAAATGATGGGTGCTTTTTTCTCCATGTTTGCTTTTGAACCTGCGCAAGTGGGTTTTATGATGAATATGATGAGTGCCATTTCTAGTGCATTTACTATATTATTTATGTTTTGGACGATTACTTTGCTGCTCAAAAAGTTAGTAGGCGATAAAAACGACATGTCTCAAGGTAAAGTCATGGCTATTTTAGGTAGTGGTTTGGTAGGAAGTTTGGCTTTTGCATTTACAGATTCGTTTTGGTTTAATGCTGCTGAAACTGAAGTTTACGCTATGGCGACCTTAATTATGTCGATTTTATTTTGGCTAGGCTTACGTTGGGAACAGGATATGGATAAACCAAGAGGCAACCGCTGGCTTATTTTAATTGCTTTTGTAATAGGCTTATCATTCGGTGTACACTTTATGGGATTATTAACTATCCCTGCCATTGGGCTTATTTATTATTTTAAAAATTATAAAACGGTTACCATTCAAAGCTTCATAATTGCTAACATCGCTTCTGTTGGGGTTTTACTTTTTGTTTTTAAATTATTAGCACCAAATATTCTTAGAATTTTTAGTGCTTTTGAGGTATTCTTTGTAAACTCTATTGGTTTACCTTTTAATTCTGGTTCCATAATCGCTGGTATTGTTTTAGTTGCTGTTATATTTTATGCTTTAAAATATACGCGTCAAAAAAACTATATACATTTAAATACAGGAATTCTGTGCTTAACCTTTGTTATTATTGGTTTTTCCACATGGCTTATGCTGCCTATTCGTGCGAATGCAAATGTGGTAATTAATGAAAATAATCCCTCTAGTGCCAGAGAATTATTGGCTTACTATAATTTAGAGCAATATCCTGAAACACATTTATTTTACGGGCCACAATTTACGGATCAATATGCTTATTTAGATGAAAACAACCCGTATATTGATGACAAACCTAAATACGAAAAGGATGAAGATAAAGGGGAATACGTAGTTGTTAACGATTGGAAAAACGCTAAACAGAATTATAACTCGAAACATGCCTCTATTCTACCCAGAATGTGGAGTACAGAACATGCTGAAAATTATATGATGTTTTCTGGATTTTTAGATTTTAAGCTAAAGCCAGACTATCAGATGGAAAATGAATTACGAACCAACGTAGCTAATTTCAGAAAAGATGTTGCACAAGGCAATGTGGATTATGAAGATTATCATGCTTTTTTAAAACAGTTTCAAAGTTATATTGATATTGAAAAACCTTCACTAGCAAGTAATATTGTTTATTTGTTTGAATATCAATTAGGCTATATGTATTGGCGCTATTTTATGTGGAATTTTTCTGGAAGACAAGACGATATACAAGGCCGTTACGATAATCACGGAAATTGGATTTCTGGCATAAAACCTTTAGATGAATGGCATTTGGGCATGTCGCAAAATAATTTACCTAGCGATGTAAAAAATAATAAAGCTAGAAACACCTATTATCTACTCCCTTTAATTTTAGGGCTTATTGGGTTTTTCTTTTTGTTTAACAGAGATAAAAAATTGTTTTGGGTCATGCTTGTATTTTTCTTATTCACAGGAATTGCCATTCAAGTTTATACCAATGTACGTCCTTTTGAGCCTAGAGAACGTGATTACTCCGTAGTAGGTTCTTTTTATGTTTTTGCTTTATGGATTGGTTTTGGGGTTTACGGAATTTATGATGTATTAAAAAAGTATATCCCTAATAGGCTTGCAGCACCAATTATTACTATATTATGTTTAATTTTAGTTCCTGGTATTCTAGCTGCCAACAATTGGGACGACCATGATCGATCTGGTAAATACACCGCTAGAGCTATGGCAAAAATGTATTTAGATTCTTGTGCGGAAAACGCTATTTTATTTACCATTGGAGATAATGATACATTTGCGCTTTGGTACGCTCAAGAAATTGAAGGCTACAGAACCGATGTTAGAGTTGTGAACACCAGTTTGTTCCAAACGGATTGGTATATAGACCAAATGAAACGTAAAGCTTACGAAAGCGATCCTGTACCATCTCAATTAACGCACGATTTGTACAAATACGGCACGAATGATTATATTATTATTCAACCTGTAATTCAAGACACTTTGGAGGTCAAAAAGTTTTTAGATTTTGTTGGAAGTGATAATCCAAAAACTAAATACAAATATGTATTACAGCAACAAGGTGTGGATTTAGCTAATGTTAGAAATCAAGATGCTAATGCTACTTATCTCCCTACAAAACATCTAAGACTTCCTGTAAATAAAGCAAACGCATTAATATCTGGGATAGTAAAACCTGAAGATGCAGATAAAATTGTACCCTATATTGATATTACAATTTCTGGTGGTGCACTTTATAAAAATCGATTGTTGATGTTGGATATTGTTGCCAATAACGAATGGAAACGCCCTATTTACTTTACAGGTGGTAGTTTTGGTGACGACGATTATATTTGGATGAAAGACTATTTACAATTAGATGGTATGTGCTATAAACTAGTCCCTATAAAAACCCCTGTGGATAGAGCCAATCCTTTTGATATGGGGCGTGTGGATAGTGATTTAATGTATGAAAAAGTTAAAAACTGGGATTGGGGTAATAGTGGTAGTCCTAATATTTATCATGATGTAGAAACCCGCAAAAACTCCATTACTTATAGAGGCAATTTAGCACGATTAACAGAACAATTAATAAACGAAGAAAAACTTAATAAAGCTGAAGAAATAGCAGATATAGCTATGGAAAATATGCCTGTTGAGTATTTTGGATATTACACGCTTTTAGAGCCTTACATTGGTGCTTATTATGAAGTTGGTAATAAAGAAAAAGCACAACGTTTGTTTAAGGAAGTAGCTAATAAATACCAAGAAAACCTATCGTATTATAGCAGTTTAAAAATAGATAAACAAGAGCGTTTATTTGAAGAAATTTATACGGATATTCAGCGTTATAAAGGTTTAGTTGATGTTTTAATACGCTATGATATTGATTTTGCTGAAGCGGAGGGTGATGTTTTTAATAACTATTTAAGATCTTTTAGTCATTTTTATGGTGGTGAAGAGCCTGAAGATGTTATTAAAACAAATATAGATATTCCAGCTGATAGCGGATTGCAGATAGAAAGCGATAGCTCGAATTAACAACTATTAAAGCGTGGGCTTAACTCCAGTAAAAACACCTTGGTTAGTTAAGAGATTATTCTCAGAATATATTTGGGATATGCCCTCATCTGAAAAAGTGATTTATTTGACTTTTGATGATGGCCCAACACCTCAAATAACCAATTGGACTTTAAAAATTTTAAAACAACACAACGCTAAGGCTACCTTTTTTTGTATTGGTAACAACATTGAAAAACATCCTGATATTTTCAAAAATATTTTAGAAGCAGGCCATGCCATTGGTAACCACTCGCAAAACCATATAAAAGGTTGGAAAACGAATACCGAGGATTATTTGAGAGATATTAAATGGTGTGAATCTGTTTTAAAATCGACAATTTCAAATTCGGGTTTTAAAGTTCAAAATTCCTCAATCGTGAATAACGAATGTTTAATAACAAATCTTTTTAGGCCACCTTATGGGTTAATTACACCCAAACAAGGTAAAGCATTAGTTAATTTGGGTTATAAAATAATTATGTGGGATGTACTCTCCTTTGATTGGGAAAAAGCCGTTGAAAGAGAAAAATGCTTAAAAAATGTGCGTAACAACTCAACAGCAGGAAGTGTTATTGTTTTTCATGACAGTTTTAAGGCTTCAAATAACATGCAGTATGCGTTACCTAAAGTTTTAAAACATTTTAGTGAAAAAGGGTATCGCTTTGATACTTTAAAATTGTAATTATAAGCTGCATTAAAACTATTTATTCCAGATAAATATTCAACCGCAATCGTGAACTATTCTTGACTTTTTATTTTTTAACAGAAAATCAGATAGAATTTGTCCAAATGAAATTATTGTTACAGGTCATAGCATCGCAATTAATATGATATATAAATGACTTATAGCAATTTTTTAACATATGGAAAATCAAGATGTGTTCCTTATTAAAAAGGAAATAATAACAATTTCTAGACGCAACCTTTTTACTTTTTTTCCATCTAAAATAAAACACACGATTATGATACGACTAAAAGGATTATTAGGATTAATTAAAATAACGCTTATAACGTTGACTTTCGGATGTTCAAAAAATGAAAATTCACTTGAGAATATAACAACAAGCGGTAAAACAAGTTTATTTGAGGAGGTGACCGAACCTGAATCTAATGGAGAAGATGGAATGGCATTATCGACTACTGCAGAATCTTTTAGCGATGCTTCAACTATAAGCACAAGCGATAGGGGAGAAAGTACTTCAAATGGACAAATAGAGCCAGGGGTTTTAACCGCAGGCGAATGGAACGACCTTAATAATTGGGATTTCTGGAATAACTTATTAAGTAATCAGGAGTATTATGAAGATGTAAATAAATGGCATCTTAAAGAAATTAAAAGGTATAGTTTTCTAGTTACTGGTAATAATAAATCATGGGTTGCAAATGCTGAAATTAGCCTTATGGCTAATGAAGTAGAAGTTTGGAAAACCAAAACAGATAATAAAGGCAAAGCCACATTATGGTCGGATTTAGAGCTTGATGGATTAACTGCTCGTATTAAATTTGAGGAAACGGAAAAGGTTATTATAGCTATAAAAGAGCATGCGGAGGGTATCAACAAAGTGTCCATAAATAAAACTACAAATAATGAAAATATAATTGATATCTATTTTGCAGTTGATGCCACTGGTTCGATGGGAGATGAAATTAATTATTTAAAAGTTGAATTAAATAATGTAATTAAACAGATAAAACAAAACAATCCTTTATTGGACATGCGTTTTGGATCTGTATTTTATAGGGATGAAGGAGATAATTATGTAACACGTCCTTTTAATTTCACTACCAATGAAGCTAGCCTAATTTCTTTTATATCAGACCAATCTGCTAATGGTGGTGGTGATTTCCCCGAGGCTGTACATTCTGCTTTAGATATTGCCATTACACAAAATTCGTGGAACGATAATGCGTCTGCTCGCATATTGTTTTTATTACTAGATGCTCCACCACACTACACTCAAGAAGCTATTTCAAGTTTAGAATTAAATTTAATTAATGCTGCAGAAAAAGGTATTAAAATAATACCAATTACAGCTTCTGGTATAGATAAGGCTACGGAATATTTAATGCGATCTTTTGCTATATTGACAAATGGTACTTATGTTTTTATAACTGATGATAGTGGGGTTGGTAATGCTCATTTACAGCCTACTATTGGGGCGTTTGAAGTTGAAAAACTGAATGATTTAATGGTAAGATTGGTTGGTGAATATGTTGATTAGAACCAATAATTACCAGTAATACCTAAGGTTAGCAAAGAAACGCGTTAGGGGTTGTAGTGGAAAGCCCACAGGGACCTTTTGGGAGCGCGGACTTGAAACATAAAGCTCGACCCTTGGGTAACGCCCTAATATTTTAAAATTTAGTTTTAAAGATACTCCTCAATAATACGTATTAGCGTGTTAGCATCTTGCTCACCACTTTGGCGCCATTTCATCTCACCATTTTTGTAAACGACAAGTGTTGGTAAGGTCTTTACACGTAAAGCTTCAGCCAATTCCTGATTTTTTTCAACATCAATTTTTATAACTTTTGCCTTATCTCCTAAAGCCGCAGCAACATCTCGCAATGTGAGATGCATGTTCTCCGTTTGATTACTCTGCTCTGTATAGAAATCTAACAAAACCGGAATCTCTACATCTATAAGCTCTCCAAATTTTGACATACTTTGTTTTTATTAAAAGAGGTGTACTTACAAAATTACGATATTTATTTGTTTTTTAAACCATTGTGCTAAAATAGGTTTAGTATGATTTGTATCTTAAAAACAATAAAAAATTAAAGTAAATATAGAAACTATGCGTTTTTTGTACCTTTTTTAAGTTCAATAACTGTTATTTCTGGCCAAATCCCAACACGGCCTGGAAATGCCAAATACCCAAACCCTCTATTTACATGCAGGTATTTTCCAGCCTCTTTATACATACCTGCCCATTTGGAATAGCGGTATTTTACTGGGCTCCATTTTATACCCAAAAAAGAAATTTCTAGCCCAAATTGCATACCGTGTGTATGGCCTGCCAAGGTTAAGTGCATATGTTTTTCGAAATTGATGATATTTGTTTCATTGGTAACAATATCATGGTTGTTATGGTCACTTTTATTGAGCTCCATATGTTTGTAGTCGAAATGTGAAGGGTCATGGGACATTAAAATATTAAAGTCCTGTTCGCCAATATTTTCTGAGGCTTGTTTTAAACTTCCTTTTTTTGGGAAATGTCTGGAAGAGCCCCAATTCTCAACACCAAGTATATTAATATGTGCGCCATTTTTTTCAATACGCCTATTTTCATTCATGAGCAAATCAAACCCGATGCTTTTGTGAACCGCTTCTATTCCTAAGTGGTTTTTTTGATTTAAATTTTTATCGCTACCATATGCGTAGTAGCCATAATCATGATTTCCTAGTACGGCAAATTTGCCATCTTTGGCTTTTAATTTACTAAAATATGGAATCCATGCTTCCATTTCTTCGGCTTTAGTATTTACAATATCGCCTGTAAATAGAATAACGTCGCTTTCTTGTTGATTGGCTAACTCTATACCATAGGCAATATCTTTTTCGCTTTCTAAACTTCCTGAGTGAATATCGCTTATTTGAGTGATTTTATAACCATCAAATTCATCTGGCAAATCTTCAAAATAAAGCTTGTGTTTTATGACTTGGAAATTATACTTCCCTCTGGTAATTCCATATAAAAATGATGCAAAAGGAATTGCGGCGACACCTAATGCTAATTTGGAAAGAAATTGCCTCCTACCATTAGTATCAACCTCATTGCCTGCTATTTTATTTAAGGCGTATGAGCCTATTCTAAACAAATCTTCTCCCAGCATAAAAAGTCCAATAAATATTATTGGCAAAAACCATGTAAATAAAAATGCCAGCGCATAACCATGTGCATGGGTAAAGCTTTCGCCTCTTACAAAATTAGTATAGCGGTACATGAAATTAGCAAATACCAATATTGTTATTAACCAATAAGCAACATAAACCCAGATATTTTTAGTAACAATTTTCACAGCTTGGAAGCCATAAATACTAACGAAAAAGCATGTTAAAATGAGAAAAACCCAACGAAGCATGTGTTTTTTTTTCAAATATAGTTGTATTCAAGATGATACCATAACATGTTAAAACTATTTAACTTATAGTTAAGAAATTACTATACATCTCTCTAATATAGAATTGCTTTCGGCTTTATTGCTGCTCACTTATTAAATACGTGCGGTTTAATATTTTGACTAAAAAATATAAATCTGATTAAAACACTACCCTGAAATAAAAAAAGCATAAAATAAAATAATGACATAGAAATACAATGGAACATGGCATTTTAAACCAAAAGCGAGACCGTATGGAAAGGAAGCTTTTTTTATATTTTTTGAGTTAATACTTAAATTAAAAAATGAGCAAAAAAATAGTTTTTAAGATCTTTAAAAAAACCAGCTTAGTTTATTATTACCAAGTTAGAATGATTCAGTTCCATTGAATCATACTGTTCGAATTGTAAATAGCATTATTGACCATTTGGATATTACCGCTTTAGAAAAAAAGCTGTAAAGACGCTGGTGCTTTTAAATATCATCCTCTAATCTTGCTCAAGGCTTTTGTTTACGCAACCTCTATTCGTCTCGAAAACAGAACAAGCCCTTCATGAGAACATTCATTTTATTTGGCTTAGTGGTCAAGACACACCAGAATATAATACTGTAAATGATTTTAGGGCCAAACATTTGCAAAACATTTAAAAAAAAATATTCCATCAAGTTGTTTGGCTTCTAGCATAAGAGGATGTGCTATCGTTGAAGAATATCTATTTAAATGGCACCAAGACAGAAGCCAATGCCAATCACTGTATTTTTGTCTGGGGCAAATCCATAAATACAAATAAAGAACATTTCAAAAAACAATTACATGAATCATGGCCCTAAGTTGAAAAGGTCTATATAAAAGAACAAAAAACAATTAATCAAACTGACTTTGATACTTTAATTGCTGATAGGACAGGGATGTAAAGCGGAAGTTCAATTACGCCAAAAAGAACTGGCCACAGAATATGACTAAATACGAAAGACAAGAAGCTGTTTTAAAAAGGCGAAACAGCTATAGCAAAACAGATGCAGATGTTACTTTTATGCGCATGAAGGACGACTACATACAAAACGGATAATTGAAACCAGCCTACAATATAGAAACCCGTACCAATAATCAATACCTAACCAACTTCACATTATCCCAAACCACAGTAGATTCGGATTATAACATTAAAAAAAATACAAATATTTAGAAGACAAAGAGGTTACTTAAATATAACTACATCCACAAACAACAACAAAACAAAAAACCCCCTTTGATCCTGACCAATTGTTTAACAAAAAAGAGACTGACACCTATTAATCTTCCATAAAACAAGCCATGACCAACATAGGTAGCTACAAAAAGAAAACTAAAATGGTTTTGAATAATAATGTCACAGATATCAAGCACAGAACTACAATGGCTGCCTCTAAGGAGTTTGTGACATAAATCAAAAGTATAATCGAATAATAAAACTTAACTAAAATTTAGTACGTTTTTATTTCTAGGCGAAAAAGTTATCAAAAAAGGAAAACAAAGCTGTTTTTGATAGTATTAAACAAAACATGAACTTTAAAAAATTATGTTACGGGGAATCGGTATAATAAATGTTGAAATAGGGTTAATTGCAATGGCAAATAACCATAAAAAAGTATATTTTGGATATATAATCCTTATCGACCAAAAATTATTCTACCAATTTAGATCACAAAAGCAAACTAAAATCTATTGCCATCAAATCATAAAAAAAATCGCCTAAAAAAAGCTTTTTAGGCGACCCCTTTTTACAATTAGGAGCAAAAAACGAATGATTATTGAGTAATATTTACGTAAGTATAAAGCTATTTTTTAATAATTTTTATTGTTTTGATGAATCCATCATCGTTGCTAAGTGATAAAAAATATAAGCCTTCGGTTAAAAATTGCGTATCAAGCTTATTAACGCCCGCACCACTATTAATAACACTAAGAACCTTTTTACCTAATACATCTTTTAAAATAGCACTACTTATTTTAACCTTTGAACTAATTTGTAATACATCTTTAACTGGATTTGGGTAGACACTTATTTTATCTAAGTTAAAATCCTTGGTATTTAATGTACCCACATTAAATTCATGGTTTAAAACTTGCCCATCAAAAGTAGCCTGTACTCTCCAGACACCATTTTGATTTACGGTACCACTATATCTCCACCAAGATATATTAAAATCATTCAACATGGTACGGTCAAAATTGTAAACCTCATTATCCATGGGATCGAAAACTTTAATATTTAGTTCTGATCCTGGATATTGATCTTTTAAAAAGGCAATAAAAAATACGGTATCATTAATTGAAAACTGGTTACTTTCATTAGTTGTTTCTGCTTCTGGACATGTACCGAAATCCGGATCACTAGTATTTGTAGTCAGCGCATTTATCGCAGGGTTTCTATAAGGTTTTTGTGATGCCCACCATGAAGTGCTATTTAAATTGTTATTGGGCCCTTGATATGGGTCTATAAGTTTGTTTATATTAAAAGTGTCATCCTCATAAACCTCAAAATGTAAATGAGGACCAGTAGAATTTCCCGAACTACCTACAACGCCTAAATATTCCCCTTGAGCGACGACATCTCCTACCGCTTTATTAGTGATTGAAAATTCTTTTAAGTGGCCATACCAAGCCACACTGCCATCATCATGTTTTATATAGATGGCGTTCCAATTATTAGAATTATTGAGCGCACAAATTCTATCATATTCACCATCGTTTTTATAAATAATCTCACCACTGGCTGCTGCTATAACCTGAAGGCCATCTTCATCCATGGTTTTCCAAGAATATGGCCAAATAAATATATCTGTACCTTGATGGTTATATCCATTATTGGTGTCGTAAGATCTATTACCGCCATTGTAATCTGTGATTTGATTTGGAAATTGCGCATTGTGGTCTACATAATTGGTAATTACCCAAATTTCATTGTAGAGAATTGTTTCTAGCTGTTTTACAGGCCATATAAACTTTGTACTGGGTATACTGGTTTTGGAAATACTCTCTCTTTTCTGTGTTTTTAAAGAAGCTAAACTACTTTTTAAATTTTTGATAATATGACGTCTTTCGCTAGGCGTCAAACAAGCATTATGCTGAGTTTTGTATTTAAATTCTCCACCTGCCGTATTTTTACCTGTTTTTTGTGAATGCACCCAAGTACAACTAATGACTATTAATAGTCGAATAATAATTTTCATAGTAATTTAATTAATTCATTTTCAATACATTGTTAATCAAAAAAATTTAAAAAAATAGGTTTTATATATAATTTAAGGTGTTGATCGCATATAGCTAAAACCACCTACACCACCATCATTTCCATTTCCTCTGTGCCAGTCAATCCAAGTAAGATCTAAATAAATATCATCATTCTTTAGGTATAGAACCAAAGGTGCGTTCCCTCTATTGTTAATGTATGCATATGCAGAACCGATAATTTGAGCAAACGTGCCAAAATCTAAATTCTCTATACCATCAGACAAACTTCCTACAGCCCATGAGGTACCTAATGGGGATTGTGATGTTGGGTATGGAAATGAAAATTGATTTTCTAGAGCAATATTGTAAATAGGAAACCGTGGACCTCTGGTAATCCAAACGTTACTACTCAATCGGTCCTGATTTTTGGGTAGTGTAGCATCATCATTACCTTCGTAATTAAAAGTAGTCATGGCTCCAGTCCAAAAAATATCAATATTATTTAAGTTTACAATGACTTTTTTGGTAATGTTCGTACTACCAGATTCAATTTTAATAGTGGCCTCTATTAAAGGGTTTGTTTCCCAATCGAAAATAAATGGATTTGATACAAATAATTCTCCGGTTGTGGAATTAATATCAAATGCCCCATCAATACTTTCCCCTGTGAGAGAGAAGAATGTATTATTCGGAAAATTAGAAGCCACTTTTGTAATAATAAAATCTTCATCAGGATTCTCATCAATTGTAACATTGATATCATCACTATTGGCAACAAATACCTCAAGACTTGTGATTTTTGAATTATCGCTGATTCCTATAGAAAAATCGGAATCGCTAACACCAACCAACGTCACTTTAAAGGTGTACCCATTGCTTGCTCCAGGAAGTCCCAATTCTATGGTACCTGTGTCGGTTCCTGACAAAATAGTAACCAAACCATTAGTTTTATCTTCAAAACCACTTGGCAAACTCCCCGATACCTCGGTGACAGTATAACTTACATCGACACCTAAAGTGTTTATCGATGTATTTAAAAAAATGGGAATACTTAAAGATTCAACATTCTCTGTTACCAATCTAACATCTTCTAAAATATCTAAAGCTACGTAACCTGATTTAGGATTATTACCTCCATATTGGTCTGAGCTCCCGTCGCAACTATTCAAATTTAAAATAGAAAATACGACGAATGGAAAAACTAAAATTTTATATATATGTTTCATTATATTTTGGTTAATGTGAATCTTTGATTTGTAAATGGTGCTCCACAGCATGCGGTACAGGATCCATTTATATCGTCTATAACATTGATGGTCAATTGAGAATCATCATTGATATCGTAAGTTGATGGATTATTAAAATTAGTGTCAATGGTTATGAATGCCACATCCGAACACCTCACACCTGTATTTACAGGAGAAGCCAAAGTGGCATTGCCACACGCTAATGAAATTGTAAATTTGTAAGGGCCATTAAAGCCTTCACAAGAACCAGGTGCATATTTAGCTTCAAAAACCCTTTGGGTATTTGATTCCCCTATGCTTACCTCAACTTCCACACCATCACCTATAAATGATGGGCGTGGATTGCTACACCAAATGTTAGCAATAGGGCTAGATAATACATAAGTTCCGACCATAAAATCTGATGATATTGGGCAAATCTGGAAAATATTTACGGAATGCACTTGATCTACAATACTGAAGTTATCAAAACTGGCATCAACTATACTTAATTGAAGTTTAAGGTTTTCACCTTCATTTATACCATCATCAATTCCAGTTAATATCAATTTACCAGTAAGTTCGTTCGCTGGAATAATCACAGTTTTATTAAAGCTATATTGACTGGGTTCTGCGACATCAATAGTTCCATCTGGAAAAGGCTTTACGCCAACGGTAATAGTTCTATCTTCATTTGAGTAGGTACTTACTGAAACTGGTATTTCAACAGTCCCTTGATTATCAATGATTACTTCTAAATTTGATGCATTAGACTCAAACTTGATTAATGCTGTGTCGTTAAAAGCATCGTATTGTGCAACTTCTTGATCGCCACAAGCTATATACAAAAGCATGATTAGCGTGCAATATATTAGTTTTTTCATATTCATAATTTTTTAATTATCGTTTGTATATCCTGGGTTTTGTTGACTTCTAATGGTAGAATTTCCAGCTAATTCTTGTGCAGGTATGGGGAATGTAAATTTGTAAAAATCATTTGAGTTTAGCGTACATGCATTTAATATACCACAGTCTGCAGGATCTCTATCTATAGATAAGCCTGTTACTGGAGAGAGTCTTTTAAGATCTATATATCTATGCCCTTCAAATGCCAATTCTATTCGTCTTTCGTTTTGAATAGCTTGTAAAGCTTCTACATTGTTATTATAAACATCTAAATCCGTAGGGTTATCAAATCTTTGATCTCTTAATTGTTTTAAAGTTATAGCAGCGCCTGTAACATCATTTTCATTGGCTTGAGCTTCAGCTTTTATAAGATACATTTCAGACACTCCAAAGTATTTATAATCATTTTGCATTGGCTGTCCGAAGGAACCAGGATATTTTCCAATAAGTAGAATATCATCTTTTCCATTATTGGAAAGATAATCTGGGTCTATTATAGATTGTGACTGCACTAGTGTATTATATCTAGCATCATCAGTATCGAGCAAATTAAATAATGATCTACTCAATTCCATAAAAGCTCCACCATTAATACCAACATTTCTGAAGTAAAAATTTGCTGCGATCTGTCCAGAACCATTACTTTGATTTCTTTCCCCTTTAAAAATTAAACCAGCAGAAGACACATCCCTAAAAACATTTCTATATTCAGTTGGTGATGCCAGTGGGTAATCGTCTATCAATTCTTGTGCTTTGGATATAGCTAAACTGTTATTACCTCTATATAAAGCCATTCTAGCTTCAAAAGCGGTAATAAACCCATCAGTAATAAAAATAGGATCTGTACGGCTATCATCCAGAAATTGCTTTGCAAAATCCAAATCTGTATTTATAAATTCGAAAATTTCACTGTTGCTTACTCTTGGTAATGCCACATCTATCAGCGGTACAAAGTCTAGCTTCATAACCCCTAAGGCATCATCATCTGAAATATCTGTAGAAAAATAAGTCAGCAATTCAAAATACTCAGCTGCTCTAATGGCTCGCAATTGCGCCAAAATATCGTTAAACCTAGCTTCTTCATCATCATCAACATCAATGGATTCTGCTGCCAATAATGCTCTATTTACTCCATTTATAACAAAATAGTTGGTTATCCATAAATTAGAGGCAATGACACTAGTGGTATTAAATTGAAATTGATAGAGCAAAACATTTTGTCCGCCATTTTCAAAACCTAAAGAAGTTTCATCTGTAAATAAACTGCTTATTTGTATGGCCTGATCGGTATTAAGACCAAAATACGCATCGTTTAATGCTGCTTGAAGGTCATCAACATTAGTAATGGCATTGTCTTCGCCTAATTCCCCTGGTTGTATAATATCAACAGTATCATCACATGAATTTAAACATGCCATAATTCCTATTAATAAAAATATATTATATATGTATTTCATTTTTTTAGTTTTAAAATTTAATATCTATACCCGTAGTAAATATTCTTGGCGTAGGATAATTACTAAAATCGAATGCTCTATCAAAATTTGCCTCAACATCGAGCCCTTGCCATTTAGACCAAGTGAGTAAGTTTTCCCCTCTTACATAAACCGTACAAGATGTAATGGGTAAATGTCTTAAAATGGCCTCAGAGAATCTATACCCAATAGCCAACTCACGCATACGTAAATAAGATGCATCGTGTAAATATTTATCTGATCCAAATGCACTTTGTAAACTAAACAAACCTTCTTGATCTGTAATTCGGTTGTCTGGTGTCCAAGCATTATTGTAACGTGAAGACACATTAAAATTTAAGGATTGGGCAGGATTGTTTGAAAAGAAACGTTGTAAATCGTTATACCGCTTACTTCCAGATATAAATGAAAAGTTACTTTGTATATAAACACCTTTATAATCTGCATTAAGACCAAAACCACCTTGAATTTTCGGCAATGCAGAATCCATAATCACACGATCTTCATTACTAAATATTTCTGTAACGCCCCCATCTTTAGTTTTATAAAGTGCATTACCATTTGCAGGATTTACTCCCACATAAGGGACTAAATAATAAGAGCCTATAGGATTTCCTTCCGCTATTATCGTACTTCCATTATCTACATTACCTTGTGGTAAATCCGTAACCTCATTTTTGTTAAAAGCCACATTACCAAAAATGCTGACTTTTAAATCATCATTGGATATCACATTGAATTCAGTGAACAATTCTATACCAGTATTTATTAGGCTTCCCTCATTTTTGTTGATTGCGTACTGCCCATTTGCAGCAGATATAGGGCCAGGTATAAAGAGTTCATTAGTTTTCTTTTCATAAACATCAATAGAACCTGTTATCCGATTATTAAATAACCCATAATCTAAACCTATATTGGTTTGGAATATAGTCTCCCATTTTAATTGATCGTTTCCAACGTTAGCCAAAGAAAGTCCTGTGGAATTATTATATCCAGTATTTACCCCATATAATGTTCTAGATCCACTTGCAAAATCTAAAATATCTACACCAAGCGATTGATTACCTGTACTACCATAAGACGCTCTAAGCTTTAAAGAGCTAATAGTGGTTGAAGATGTTAAGAAGTTCTCTTTATCCAAATTCCAACGACCAGATATAGAATAGAATGTTCCCCATCTATTTGTGGAAACAAATCTGAATGAAGCATCTCGCCTTAAAGTGCCTGTAAAACCGAACTTACTATCAAAATCATAGTCAACGATTGTGAAATATGAAAACAATCCTGCTTTACCTTTAAAAGAACGTACATCGGGAATGTATAAATTATTACCGTTTTCTTCACGATTACCATCAACAAAACTTGAGCCATCTCCTGGAGAAAATGTTTTAACATCTAAACCTAATTGGGTAAAACCAAATACTTTTCTTCTAAAGTCATAATTCTCTACAAAAACGGATGCATCTAAAGTATGTTTTCCAAAGGTTTTATTATAATTTATAGAACCATTAATATTTATACCAACATCTCGTCTAAAATTTTCAATTTGCCTACCTTGTACTTCGCCATCTTGCGGAGAAAACAATCTATTCGTTGATTCTGGACTAATAACACGTACCTCATCTTCCTGCTGATAATCAATACCTACACTACCTCCAACAGTTAATCCGTCCAATACTTCGTAGCTCATTTTCAAATTTGCCACACTTTTCACTTGATTTTCTATATTCGGATTGTACCTAAAATTGTTCAGAATGACATATGGCGAAGCAGATAATGGCTGGAACTCATCAAAAGAATCATCATTTACTGTACCATCCAATCTAAAGGGATTAAGATATGGCTGACCCCATAAAGCACCTACAATAGGATTGAAAAAAACAAGCCCAGATCCTAAATTTGTAGTAAAATCACTTTTTACAGAAGCTCCTGTTAAATTAAGTTGATAATTAAATTTTCCGTCAGTACTTTTACCTTTAACATTACTTCTAATGGTATAACGCTCTATACCTGTTTTTTTTACAATACCCTCTTGGTCTGTATGACTAATAGAGGTATAAACCGATGTGTTTTCAGATCCAAAGTTAACCGCTAATTGTCTATTTTGAGACAGTCCTTTTTGAAATATAAAATCTGTCCAATCAGTATTATTTTGGTTGGCCAAAACATTTATTTCAGCATCAGACAAATTTCCCCCTACGCCAATATTTAAAGTTTGTTGAAGATTTAAAAGATCTCTGGAGTTCATCAAGTCATAATTATTTTTCTGTTGATATGTTCTACCAAAAGATTCTGAATATGAAATTTCAAGACCAGAACTATATTTTCCTGATTTAGTGGTTATGATTACAACGCCGTTCGCCCCTCTGTTACCATAAGCACCAGAAGCCGCAGCATCTTTTAATACAGAAACGCTCTCTATATCATTAGGATTAATACCCCTAAAATCGTCTGAATCTACAGGTACACCATCCACGATAAATAAAGGTTGAACTGCACCATTAATAGAACCAACACCACGTATAAGAACCAATGCGCTTGAACCTGGCTGCCCACTTCCAGAACTAACGGATAAACCAGGCACCTTAGCCTGCAAGGTATTTATAACAGAAACATTTGGCCTATTTTCAATAAGTCCAGCATCTATTTTTGATATGGCTGCCGCATTTTTTTTGTCTGTCGTATTTCTATAAGCCTGAACTACAACTTCTTGCAAGGCTTCGGAATCTTGAATTAATACAACATTTATAGTCTCTTTACCATTTACACTAATTTCCTGAGATACAAATCCTACAAATGAAAACACCAATATACTATTCTCATTAGGTACGTTTAATTCATAATTACCATCAAAGTCTGTAGAGGTTCCACTAGTTGTTCCTTTGATAATCACATTTGCTCCAGCTATTGGCAGTCCATTTTCTTCCTTAACTAAACCTCTTATTTTTCTATTTTGAGCTTTGGTTTTATTGTTATTTTCAATCTTGTTTTGAGGATCTAGTTTTCTTAAAATGACTTGTTTGTTTATAACTTTATAATCTATATTCTTATTAGAGGAAAAAAGAATATCTAAAATCTTTTCTATACGTTCCTTATTAACATTAAGGCTGACCTTCCTTTCAGTATCAACCTCCCGGATTTTGTATATAAATCTAAAATCGGTTTTGGATTCTATTTCTGATATGACATCGTTAATGGTAACGTTATCCATACTTAAACTAATTTTTGTTCTCTGAGAATAACTATTAGCATGTACACCAAGAAAAGTTACTAAAAGAAAAAGAGTTGTTAGTTTCATTTTTAAATCAAATTTGAGAAATATGGTATCTCTCCATATTGTTTCAAGAAGTTTTTTCATAATTTTGATTGTTTTTAAACTATTTAAGAGTTAGGTAGTTAAAATCACTTATTACTATTGGGAGATGTTCGCAGCATCTTCCAATTTTTTTTTAAATCATTATTTAATTATTATTTGATTATTGATAATTTTATATTCCAATTGGTGCGTCTCGTTAAAGTAGTTTAAAATAGTCTCAATAGATTCTTCTTTAAAACTTGCATAAAACAATTCTTTATCCAATTCGGTGTTTTTATTAATGATGCTCACATTAAAATGCCTTTCAAGTTTGGGTATAATTTTTTTAAACGGAATATCCCTGTAGAGCAACTCGCCGTTTATCCATGCTGTATATAAGTAGGTTTTGACTTTAGCTGTTAAAATTTGCTTATTTTGTTTATCGTAAAATCCTTTATGTCCTGGTGATAATATTATATCCTCAACAGTATCTCTATAATAATTTCCTGTAGCATAAAGACCGACTGAACCTTCAACCAATACAACATCGGTAGTTACATCCTCTTCATAAGCTGACACGTTAAATTTTGTGCCATAAACTTTTACACCAAGATTATTTGCATTAACTATAAAAGGGTTTTCTAAATTTTTTGAGACTTCAAAAAATGCCTCTCCTTTTAAATAAACCTGTCTGTTCTTATTAGCTATAAAATTAACAGGGTATTTTAAGGATGAACCTGCGTTTAGGTGCACCTTTGTGCCATCAGACAAGACAAGTTGAAACTTTTTACCATAGGGCACAATAAGCGTATGAAATACTTCTTTCTCATCATTGCTCTGGTTGTTGTAAATAAGTTTATCTCCTGTTTGTTGCGCTAAAAAATCACCTGTTTTATCAATGATTTCTGAAGACACTTCCTCATCAATTGTTTTTCTTAACCCGTTATTTAATTTAAGTATAATATCTTCATCTGCAATTTTTAATACATTTTCGGGTTCTTTTGAAAAGTTATTTTGCTGGAAAATATACCCTAAAGAAACTATACCTATAAATATGGCAGCATATTTAATATAATTTATATAATTAGGTTTTCGTGACTTTTTAATTTTATGATTAAAGTTATGGTAGGCTTTTTTTGTATCGATTTGCTGGTATTCAGACAATTTTGTTTTCAGGTAATCTGAATCAATAATTTTATCATAAAGCTTTTTATTTTTTGGTTCAACCAACCAACGTTTCAAAAAAATCTCTTCATCTGCAGTAATACTCTTAGAAATTGACTTGTAGATAAGTTCTGAAATTTTAAATTCCATAGTATTAAAATATTTGCATTATTAATAATCATATAACCTATTTGCAAGAAATAGTTTAATGCTTTAATAATAAGACTGCAAAAAAATTATAATGGGTGGAAAAAAATTTGTTTTTTTTTAAATTAGTGTTAATAAAACTAAAATCATGAGATAATCTTTTAATTGAATTCGCAACAAATTAATAGCCCTAGCTCTTTGCGATTTAACTGTATTTACGCTTATTTTTAGTTCTTTAGCAATGTCTTTATATTTAAGTTTATCAATACAACACAAAGTAAAAATCTTTTTACATTTGGGTGGTAGTTTTTGTAACTCCTTAAACAATCTGGCATGTAATTCTTCTTCAATAATAAACTCACTGATCAATGAGTCGTGTTTTTGAATATCAAGACGAATACTATTTTTGTTTTTCTTTAAGTAATCAAAAGATGCATGACGCACTATGGTATATAAATAGGCATTTATATTATAAACAGCATCGAGTTTATGTGGGTTTTGCAGAAGTTTTAAAAACACTTCTGATACAACCTCCTCTGCGGCATATTTGTCTTCAATCAATTTAAGAGCGAATATATATAGCCGTCTGTAAAAAGTTTCAAATAAAAGCTTATGCGCCTTTTTATCGTTAGCTTTTAGCTTTTTAATTATGTATTTATGTTCGCCCAATGAAATAGAATGATTAACAAATATAATAATTAACCTAAAGATAATATGTTGCTAAGTTTTTAAAAATATTAGGGTAAAACTAGCAACATCGAAAATCCCTTTTAAATAATTGTTTAGAAGGTTCTATAAATTTTAATTAAAATTTCTTTCGTCTGTGCAAACTTCGTAGCTTTGATTTTCCATCAAACACAATGTCATGTCAGACCAAAAACGCCTTTTTTTAGTAGATGCTTACGCTTTAATTTTTCGTGGCTATTATGCTTTTATAAAAAACCCAAGAATTAATTCCAAAGGCGAAGACACCTCGGCCATAATGGGTTTTATGAACTCTTTGTTGGATGTTATAAAAAGAGAGCGACCAGACCATTTGGCGGTTTGTTTTGATAAAGGTGGTAGTGCAGACCGAGTTGAAATGTACACCGAATATAAAGCCAATAGAGACGAAACGCCAGAAGGTATAAGAACCGCCATTCCGCATATTTGCAACATCTTAAAAGCCATGCATATACCCATTATGGTTAAGGAAGGCTATGAGGCCGATGATGTTATAGGCACATTGTCCCGTCAAGCGGAAAAAGAAGGGTTTAAAACATTTATGGTCACGCCAGATAAAGATTTTGCGCAACTAGTAACAGAAAATATTTTTATGTATCGTCCCGTATTTGGTGGGGGTTATGAAACTTGGGGCATACCAGAAGTTCAGAAAAAATTTGAAGTGACTGACCCGATGCAAGTCATTGACTTTTTGGGCATGATGGGCGATTCCAGTGATAATATCCCTGGATTACCAGGGGTTGGCGAGAAAACAGC